>JAEEGG010003453.1_pt1 | contig 39379 bp, 11 predicted proteins | sample 9134161 | NCBI WGS metagenome assembly JAEEGG01 (sample SAMN16246543, study PRJNA631951) | gut metagenome | biome: gut microbiome; feature: rumen; material: CR-attached | host: Bos | place: Iran: Karaj | collected 2018-10 | reverse complement strand
TCTCGTATTTTTGCGGTGTCAGTGCCGGATGCCATGCGGCGATGAACTTCATCACGCGGCAGCGCGGGCGCTTCCGTTACATAATCCAACCGAGAAAAATTCAGCAGGGTAAGGATAAGGCTCACCGTATTTTTGATGGTATTCAGAAGGAATGCTATGCCTTGCATTATGACGCTGCGTATGGCGATATGCCTTTCGATTTCCATCTGTTCTTCGGTTCGGGTGTGGAATGCGAATTCGGGCTCACGTGCTTGGAAACGGGGCGTTCGGAGTTCTTCCAGGAGTACATGAGCGAAAAGCGTTTGCTCGATATTGTGAACGCGAGCAGTGCGCTCCCGATGCTTTTCCCGATGGTGCAGATTGACGGTAAGCATTATGCGGACGGCTGCGTGACGTCTCCGATTCCGTACCAGCGTGCGTTTGAAAAGGGCTGCGACAAGGTGGTCGTGGTCTCGACGCATTATCCCGGCGAAATCGTGACGGACTTCCGCAAGTACCGCATGATTTTGAATCCGATGTTCAAGCGGAAGTACCCGGATTTCTTCAGGGCTTTGATGTTGCGTTACAAGCGTTACGAGAAGATGTTTGCCGAAATGGAAAAGCTCGAGAAAAAGGGAAATCTCATGATTTTCCGCCCGGAACGTGAAGTTTGCGATTTGTTTGCAACGGACCGTAACGAGCTTGACGAAACCTACAACATGGGTTTTGAATACGCCAAGCGCCGCATGGACGACCTCAAAACATTCATGGAACTTTAAACCAAGCTGTCATTTTGGCGTTCTCTTGTCATTCTGGAGGGTGCTCTGCACCCGATAGAATCCATCAAGGGAGCTGTTGTTTATGCAATGGCCGTCATCCTCGGAGCGAAGCGTAGGGGATCCAGTCTTTTTTTTGCGATAAACACCGATGCCGGAACTTGTCCGGCATGACAGCGAACGCCTTGTCACCCCGGATTTATTCCGGGGTCGGTTTTTTTGTGAATTTTTTTGTTTGTAATAACAGTTTTTACTATTTTATTTGGTGTAGGCTTTGTTTGTTAGGATTTTATGGAGGTTTTGTATGAATTTTGGCATGCTGTGGGGAATCTTCAAGCGCCATCTTGAAATGCCGTCATTCTGCCATCCTGGAGCGTCTCGGAACAAGTCCGGGATAAACTCTAGCGCGATAGGATTCATGTTTCTGGTCGCTGCGTTTTGCCTTACCGCATGCGGTGGTGATAGCGGAACTTCCGTAAAAGAAGAATCGTCCTCGTCATTTGTCATCCCGGACTCCGTTCCGGGATCGGTCTCAACTTCTAGCAAAAAAATGTCCTCTAGCAGTCGAATGAATTCCGTTGGCTCTTCGAGTGTTGGCAAGTCCTCATCGTCGAGTTCTGTTAAGAAAACGTCAAGTTCTTCTGTATATGTGGAAGCTTGTACAGAAGAGGGACATCTGATTCAAAGATCGATTCGTGGGACTCGTGAAAAGGAATGGTATGTTTGTGAAAACGGATATTACGTTTTGTATGTTCAGTCTAGTTCCTCCCAAAAGGTTTTGACGTTCAAGGAAAGCTTTAAAAAAGACAGCGTCTTTAATGATGAAATTGAATATGGGACGTTTAAGGATTCTCGTGATGGTCAGGAATATAAAACTGTAGTTATAAAATCGAAATATGAGCAATTTGAAGTGTTCGCTCAAAATTTGAACTACGGTACGCAAATAAAACTAGGAACAACGGAATTTGACGACAAAAAGGTAGAAAAGTATTGCTATGACGACGACCCGTGGTATTGCGAAAATTACTTTGGCGGCATGTACAGTTGGAGCGAGGCTATGGGACTCCCCAAAGCTTGTGACAGCGTGTGGACGGGAACTACGCCAGAATGCCCAGATTCTGTAGCGACTGGTGTCGTTTATGATTCTGAATGGGACGATCTTCAGATACAGGGTGCCTGCCCAGAAGGTTGGCACGTGATGAACGGGTTTGAATGGCGTACGATGATTGGAGCTGATGAGTCTAATTGGAGAGTTTTGTCTGAAGTTGTTAGTGGTTCTAATGCGAGTGGTTTTTCGGCTCTGTTGACCGGTATGGGATACTGCGGTGGTTCGTCTGGTTGCAAATTTGGCGGTGTTCTTGAATATGGTGATTTTTGGCTGCCTAAAGAAACCGATAAAGAATTTGCGGGTGTTTGTGCCTTCAGAACTTTGGGGTGGTACTCGGAGCGTAATGCAACATTGAAAAAAAATGTCCTGCCGGTCCGTTGCGTAAAGGATTATAAGACAACAGATTAGCATTATGTTGTAGTTGTTTTATTCAGTGTTTTTTTTTGAAGGCGTCCTAATGGATGCCTTTTTTTGTGTGTATATAAAATATGTAAAAATTATTTTATAGATACTATTTTGTATGAAAAATTGCTTATTTATCTGCTAAATAATGTGCAAACTGTGTATGTTATCCTTAGTGACTACTAAGCGCGATGGGTCCGGTTAAAAGCTCATTTGCCCTGTCACCCCGCACGCCGTTGCGGGGTCCGTTGTTTATGCAGTACAACCGATGCCGGTACAGAGGCCGGCATGACAGCGAACGCTTTGCTGTTTACCACCAGAGCTTGAGTCGCAGGTAGTCGATAGCCTGGTGCGAGAGAATCCACCAGAGCGTCTTTTTGCCTGCGTAGATTTTTGAAATCCCTGTCATGCCGGGGCGGAACCAGCTGGGGACTCCGTCAATAAACTCGCCGCGTACGGGGAACGTGTTTTCTTGATCCTTGACGGTTGCGGTCGGGCTTATGCGTTCCGTTTTAAAGCGATAGACGGAATCGGGGCGGCTCTTGATGGCCAAAAGACCTTCGCCATCTTCTGGGATGTTGGCAATTTCGAGTTCGCTCACGGCAGATTCGACGTAGATGTTTTCGATGGATGCCATCTGGAACAGTTCTGCACCTTGATTTACCGGTGCTCCGATTTTCTTTTGCAAGTCGCCTTCGACGATGATGGCGCTATCGACGGTGGCTCGTATTGTCGACTTCGAGAGCTTGTAGCGGACTGTTTTGAGACGTGCTAGAGTTTGTTCTAGCTTTGCCTGCTGGATTCTCATTTCGGCCAGTTCGCGGCTTGCCTGGGCTTTTTGAATTTCTTGGCGGTTGTCCTGTTCTTGGGCAAGCAAATCGGCTTCTTCGAGCTTGAGTTCTTCTTGGTCGAGACGAAGAATTTCCTGATCTTTATAGACAACATCACCCGGCTTTACAAAAACACTATCGATGTAGCCGTCAAAAGGTGCTGTTAGATAAATTATCTTATCTGTTTTTAGAATTGCGGGGGAACTTACTTTGTATTCGAGCGGGTACAGCGTTGCGAAAAGAACGAGCGCGATGCCGAGAATCGAGAAAAACTTTGCCCAGGTGTGTTCGTGCCCCAAGAGCTTACCGAGTCCCTTTCGCATGCTACGGGCCATTCTTGCTCCGAACCAGCTGCTTTTGTGGTAAAGTTCCATGAGCCTTGCGCTGCAAAGGTTTGATGCAAGATGAATTTCCGTCGCTTCTTCGTCGCTGAAGGGCATTCCCTTGCGTTCGCAGGTGATGATGCCTATGATGTCGTCTCCGTGACGTACCGGTACAGACAACATGTAGCCTACGTTGTACGTTTGGCTGTAGGATTCGTGCATTCTTGTGGCCAGAGAAATATTTTCTGGAGGCGGGAATAGAATGGACGCGTCTTGTTCGTAGGCTTCTTCCATGGCACCTTCGAGGTCGCGTACAATCTGCATCTTCTTTTCGAAGTGGTCCGTATGGCTTATGGCTTTTAGGACAATGTAATCGTGCTTGAGCCAACCGAAACTTGCGCGTTCTGCCTTGTGGTGGTCGGCAATTTCGCTGGCGAGAGTTAATGCGGCCTGCTTGAATTTCTCTTTTTCAAGAACCTTTTGGACGATATCGAAAACATTCGTCAATTGGCCAATCTTCGCGTTGGTCGTTTTTAACGCACCTTGCAGTGCTTTAATGATGTCGTTCGGGTCCAGTTTTACGTTTGCGTTAGTCACTGAGCAAGTCCTTGCGGAGTGTAATCTTTCCGTCTTTCCACGATTCAAGTCCGTTTTGCAGCAACAATTTTCCTGTGGCGCGTATGAGTCGCACGTCGATAATGCGGAGCTGCTTCATGCATTCCAGATGCCTTTGCTGTGCTTGGCGGAGGTCGTCTTCCATTTCGAATATGATGTGGTAATTGCTTTTTCCAAGCTCCATTTTCTTGAACTCTTCCTTGAGTTCGCTTTCGTGGTAGGCGACTGCGGATTCGCTCAACTTCCATTGGTTACGCAGTTCCCATGCGCGTTGTTGCAATATGCGGTATTCTTCGTAGAGCTTGCCCTGCAATAAGGTTAGCCTTGAACGTGCCGAACGGACACTGGCTTTGTCGGCGGCAATCTGGTGGCGTTCTTCAAGATTGGCGAATAACGGTATGTCTATTTCGACCCCGTAAGCAAATACACTTTGTCTTTTGGAGCTGCTTCTGAATTTTCTTAATGCGGTTTCTGCGTCCTTGTCTCGACCGCGAATGCCGTAATTGCCTATGATGTCGATGGTGGGCAAAAACTTGTTCTTGCTTTTGTCGAGATTTGTGTTGCGAATCTCAACTTCGATATTCTGCATGAGGTAGGCGGGATGCAATACGCTAATGGAATCGATGTATGTTAGAGAATCGAGAATGGCGATGGAATCTAGCGTTGTGTTGGGAGCGATAGAAATGGGGCGTAAATCTCTAATAAGTTCTTGAGAAGAAAGTATTAAGAGTAAAGATAAACGTGCGCTGCGGAGTTTGTCCAATGCATCGAGCCTTGCCCCTTCGCGGTCGGAATATTCAGCGACCGCTTTTTGGTAATCAAGCATCGAAAGCATGCCCAGCTTAAGCCGCTTGCGAGCGTCTTCTACGATTTCGCTTGCGACAGAAGATGATTTTTCAGCAAAACGTAACGTCTGTTGTGCAAAGTAATAGTTCCAGTAAGTATCGCAAAAGTTTTCAAGAATTTCGCTGAGCGTTTCGCGGTATTTTTGAAATGCTTGCTCTTTTTGGAAATTGGCAAGGCGTTGGTTGATAAATGTTGTATTGAATAGCGGGCCGTCTTTTAGAAGGTGCTGCCGAAGTTCTCCGCCAACGTAAAGTTCCGAAGTGTAGTCGCTATGGGTGTAGCCGGCTTGGTTGAATCCGACATTGTATTCTGTACCGGTGGGTGCTCTGCCTTGGATGCCGATTTTGTATTCTTCCTTGGTTTCGGTAAAAAGTGCGCTGGGGGAGTTTCCCCTTTCCTTGAATGCTCTAGCCGTCAAGTGCGGCTCGAATTCGCCGTAGGCTCCGTTGGCAGCTTCGCTTTGGACCATCCAGTTGCTCTTCGCTTCTTGAATGTCTATGTTGTTCTTGATGACGGTGTTCAAAGCCGTGTCGAAATCAATGAATAACGAATCTTGCGCATAAGAAACAACTGCAAAAAACAGGCTGGTTATGAAAAGCCCTTTTTTTATACGAAATATTGTGTTGTTTTGTCTGCTCATTTGACAGAAATCGTTCCTGTGACACCAGGTTCTACGCCTTTGTCCGAATTGTCAAAAACGACCTTGACGGTACGTAAAAGACTAGCTTTGTCAACAACAGGGGAGATGAACTCGATTCTCCCTTTTTTATTGCGTGCCTTGCCGCTGTTGAGCTGCAAGCTGACTTGCTGCCCGACTTTTAACGTGCTCGCCTTGCTTACGATGATATAGGCTATCATGCGGCAGGTGCGTACGTCTGCAATTTCCATGACGGGTTCCAAAGCTTCGACGCTTTCGCTCCTGTTTTTGGGGATGGCGACGATTTCACCGTCGAAAGGTGCTATGAGGTAGAGCTTTTCGAGTTGCGCTTGTGCCATGCGGTGTTCCAGGGAATCCTTGGTTTTGGCCACTTTGGCGGCTTCCCATTCGGCTCTGGTCACGTTGTAGTTCATTTCCTTTTCCCAGACCTGTTCGGCGCTGATAGATGTGGAAGTTTCGAACAACTTTTTCGTGACCTGCAAATCCTTTTCGTAGGTGTCCATCTTGGCTTTGGCGGATGCTACGCTAGAAGTATCTTCTGCAGCGATTTTCGTGATGCTTTCGCGCAGTTCTTCTTCGGTCTTGACGAGGTTCATCAAGGTGTCGCCTTTGTGGACGAATGCGCCTTCTTTAACCCAGATGCTGTCGATTTTCCCGGATACGGTAAACCCGATTTTTGCCTGGGCTATAGGTTCGGTAACTCCGTCGAAAGACGCGGCGTAGGCGATAGCGGCTAGCGAAATGGTTGTAATAATACTACGGATCATTATTTAGACGAACTGGAGCTGGATTGTGCTGCGGAGCTGGAAGAAGACAATGCGACACTAGAAGATGATGCTGCATTCGAAGACGTTGCAGCGCTAGATGAAGATTCTGCACTTGATGAGGACGGTGGCGGAACTTCGAGTTCTGTGCGTAACGTGAATCCCTTGAGGTACATCTCGTTCTTGGCGTAAACGGTTATGTTCATGCCTACAGAATCGCCTTGAACGCGGGAGTCAAGGATCTTTTCTTGCATTTTGACGAACAACGTGTCTTTTTTTACCCAGGACTTGGCGTTGGCGTAGTAACCGTTAGCATAAATGGTGCGGGCCATTCCGTTTGCGTAACTCCACTGGATTCTATCCGTGTTCGTGTCGAGTTGTTCGCTGAACTTGATCCAGATAGTATCTTGAATTCCAAACGTTGCACGGAACTGCTTGTTGCTTGGCCATGCGTTGCTTGTGACTGCGTAAAGTCCGCGGTCCGTCGTGAATGCGGAATCCCCGCTCAGCGTAAGGGCGATCCTGTCGCCGTTGCTTTTTTTGTAAGCGTTGATGCTAACGATGATTTTTGTCTCGGCGGGGAAAGCTAAATCGTGTTTTAGGAATAAAGTATCTTTCGATAATGTTGGTGTAACATAGAATACGGACGTATCGGCCTTTACCGTTACGGATAAATTTTTATCCGAAATCTTTTCGCTGAATACGTAGTATGGCGTTGCGAGCGTGGAAACGTTGCTAAAGCCGTTGAAATTGCCGTCCATGACATTGGACGATTTGATGATTTGCTTTTTTTCGATGGTTGTGTCGCGGACGAGGTATATGCGGCCGAGGTCTGTTTTTACGTCGCTCTTGAGCTTGGGAAGTGTTATGTTGTTTGATGTATAGCGCAAGCCGCTGTAGCTGTAGGATTCGGCTTGAAGGATGAATCCTGTGTCTGCGGGGAGTCCGTTAAATGTAAATTTTCCGTCCGAATCGGTTTTGACGGAAAAGTTCTTTGGAAAAATATTGATAAAGTCTTCACTTTGTTTGACGATGCTTAGTTTGACATCGGAGGCGGGGACGTTCTTTTCGGAGTTTTCGTCATGGATGTAGAATTCGCCCGTTAGCGAGGCGTTGATGGGACTCAGACGAATGATAGAGGAATTGTTGGCGACAACGCCTTCCATGTGCGAGGATTCGCTTGTCGAAGTGATGCTGATAGTTTTTGGCGAATAATAAAGCGTGTCTTTCTTAGAAATTTTTTTGTAATTGAAAGTAAACGAACGTGTACCGTAGGGGAGGGCTTCAATGTAAAAATAGCCGTTTTGGTCGGTTGTGGCTTCTGCTTTTTTTCCGGATGCATCCTGGTATGTTATTACGGCTCCGCTTAAACTTTGGTTGTCGTTTGCATCGACGACGGAACCCGAAAAACTCCATTTTGAATAATCGCTGTCAACAGAATCGGAAACCGAGCAACCACAAATGAAACACGAAGATAGTGCCAAAATAATATGGTAATTAACAAATGAACGAATTTTGCTCATTAGAACCTCCAAGAGGGGATAACCTTTTATCCCAAAACAGACGAAAATTAAAATTGCGCTACAATATTGTCAAGATATTACTAATGTTGTGAGAAAAAAATAATTTTGTTAGGCGGAAAAACTGATTTTGTTAAAAACATTTTTTTTACTTTGTTGAATACTGTGTAAATTAAATTTTACTACAAAAAAGTGGTATTTTATACTTAAAAGATAAAATAATAATTATATTCTTTTATCTGTGTGGAGTATTGTCAATTCAAGTTATTTTTGCTGATTTTGTTGCAAAAAAACGTAACTTGTTGACTGTGAATGAATTAATAACGTTAAACCCTTGGAGATATTTATGTCCGAAGAAAAAAAAGTAACTGCGAACGAACAAAATGCCGTCAACCAGCCCGAAGTTGTGTGGAATGACGCAAACATGAAAAGCCTTTACGTGAATGCAACCAATGTCGTTGCCGGCCGCGAAGAAGTGATGGTTCTTTTGGGCGTAAATCGTGCTTGGAAAATGAATCAGGACAAGGTTGACGTTGATATCGCTGAACGCGTGGTGATGACCCCGTTCACGGCGAAACGCCTCGCCATTATGCTCGGGGCAACCCTCAAGGCGTACGAAGCCAAGTACGGAAAGATTGAACTTGGCCTCAACGAATCCAAAAACGGTTAGTTTTTACACCTCAAACAGGCTCTGAGGCCCTTGGTCTCAGGGCCATTTGTGGTGAATTTTGTATTTTGTTGTTGGGTATATGGATGGAAAGGAGTATCGAAATGAGGATATTGTTCAAGTTATCGTCTTGGAGCGGAGCGGTAGGATCCATTCTTCTAGCCTTAGCGTTCGTCGCGTGCGGCGACGATAGCGGCACATCCGTAAACGACGATGAATCGTCATCTTCAGTCAAAACTGTCTCGTCATCCTCGACGAAGAGTCCTTCGTCATCCTGGAGCGGAGCGATAGGATCCAGTAACGGTTCTTCGTCAGCGAAGTCGAATGGGTCTAGTAGCAGTACAAAAAAATCTTCAAGTAGCCGCATGGATTCTATCGGCTCTTCGAGCCTCCAGAATGACAAGAAATCCTCATCCTCGGCAAAAAGTCCTTCGTCATCCTGGAGCGAAGCGATAGGATCCAGTAACAGTAAGCCTTCCTCCTCCAGTAAAAAGTCTTCGAGTAGCCGCGTGGATTCTATCGGCTCTTCGAGCCTCCAGAATGACAAACAATCCAGTAACAGTAAGCCTTCCTCCTCCAGCAGCGAATACGTGCCCTTCGACCACTCGAAGACGCTTGCCGAAGATTGGCGTGTCGGAGAAAATCGTTACAAGCAATTCACCGATCCGCGTAATGGACGCAGTTATTATTATATAACCATTACTTCTGTTTATAGTGGTGATTCTGTGACTGTAATGGCTGAAAATTTGAACATCGGCGAGATGGTCCTGGGCAAGGATGACCAGAAAGATGACACAAAGATAGAGCGCTATTGCTACAATAACGACACGACCAAGTGTGATGAATATGGCGGACTCTACCAGTGGGCGGAGATGATGCAGCTCCCCAGCCGTTGCAATACCGAAAGCTGCTCGAACTTGATACTGCCGAACCATCGAGGCATTTGTCCAGAAGGTTGGCGGTTGATGACCTATGATGATTATGTTGTAATAGAAGGCTACAAGGATGAATTCGGCTATGGCATTAAGGGACTACGTTCGGCTTATGGTTTTGGTGGAAATAATTATAGCGGTTGGTCCCTCACCGGTGCTGGTATGAGAACGAAAAAGGGAACATTTGATATGTTGAGGAAGTCGATATATTGGAAGTATCCGCAAGAACATGAGTACGGAGTAGATGCTTATGCATATGCAGCGTATGTATCTAGTGATAGTGACGATGGAACAGGAACTAGTGAAAATCGACGTTCTGAAAAAATAATTGGTGCTTCCGTCCGCTGTGTAAAGTTGGAATAACTTAATCCTAACAAATTCTCCAAAAATTTTATCTACGGAATTCCTGATGGAAGGAATTCCTATCCAAAAGTTTTAATTAAAATCGGCGCACATCGGTGCGTCAAAGGCAAACACTATGTCAAAAACAAACAACAACTCCCGTAAGAACTCTAAAACCACCAAAAACACCGCTAAAAAAGCGACAAGGTCGAGAACAAGTTCCAAAAAGAACTTTAAAATCGAAAACCTAGAACCTCGCTTGATGATGGATGCTGCGACAGGTTTTGATGTTCAGAGGCTTGATGACTATGCCACTCAGTTTGATTCGGTTGCTTTGTCCATTTCGGACTACGTTTCGACTGCAATAGACTCTGTTTCAAATTTTGATGTATCCAAGTTGGGGGTTGCTCAAAATTCCGCAAACTTTATCTCAATGCTTGATGGCACCGCGAACGGTGTTAAATCGGCAATTGTTGAAAAAGTATCTGAAGTTTTTAGACAAGCGTTTGATGCGGCCAAGGCTGATATTGATGCCATTAACGCGGCTGCTCAGAATGTTTCTGATAGAATTGATAAAATCAATCTTAACGAATTTGTTTCTACATACGTCCAAAGCTATGTTGAAAGTGTCAACGGCAAATCGTACAAAGCTTTTAGCTTTGCTGTCGATAATGGTAAATTGGTCGTTACCATCGATCTCTCCAACGAGAAAAATTTAGGTGACCTTGGCTTAGACCTCGGTTCTCTTGGCGAAATCAAGATGGACGGCAATTCCGCACTTTCTACGGCTGCCAAAATCCAGATGTCCGTTGATTTCAACAGCGATAACGATGAGTATTACTTTGAAGATATAAACGATGTAAGCATCAGTGGCTTAGACGTTCAAAAGCTCGAAGCACGTATCCAGAATCTGGGGCTGCATGCAACGTTCATGAACATGGAACTTGCCGAACAAGCTGTGACTAATGAACAGACTCCGGATTTGAGCATGTCCTATGACGGAACTGACGTTAGTACGACCGTGGATCTCGAATTTATCCTTGAAAATTCTGCAGGCTTGCCGTTCTCGTTTGTAAATGGCGAGTATTTGAAGATATCAAAAAAAGCAGAAGACCTCGAATTCAAAGTTGTTGTTCCTGATTTCCAGATCAATGATGGCTTCTATCTTGAAGCGTTGCTTGCGAAACTTGATTTTTCGAAATTGCCGTATCTGAACCAGCTGAAAATGGACTTTGGCGGTAGAAAGATTTCCATTGCGGAGGTTGCCCAAAATTTGAATGATACGTGGGCGAGAACCTCGATGGCTTTGACTGCCGCTATTAGCAAGGTCCAATCTGGTGCTGCCCAAGCTCAACAACAGTTTGTTTTGGATGTCCAAACTTTGCAGCAAAGATTGGAAGCCATCGCTGGAGAAAAGTGGAATGAGTTGAAGGGCTATTTAGATAGTTTGGAAGTTTGCGGATATGCTATAGTTGATGCTGCAAATTCGGCTGTTAATGGTGTTATTGATTTGGTCGAAGGCGAAAATACGATTACGCTCTTCTTTAAACCTAAAATCGGTTCTTTGGATGATTTAAATCTTTTCTCGTTTAATTTTGGCAATCTCGCTGCCGATTTCTCTTTTGCACTTAAACTTTCTGTAAATATCAGTGCGGATGGGAATGTTTCTTTTGGTGTACCGAGCTTTGAACAATTTAATCTTGGTGTTTCTGGCATTCAAATCCCAAGCGGTTTGCCGATTACGCTCAAGGGCGATACGTTAAGCGTCTCCTTGCAGGGTGGAGATTTATTTCCGATTATTCCGGAAATTGAATTGGTGAACGAATTCTCTTTGGAAACAGTGCTTGATGGCATTGAAAATCTTGACATTCCTTTCTTGAACAAAACGCTGTTTACTGTTGGCGGTACTTCGTATGGTGCCCTTGACGTTGTTAGGAATGTCAATAAATACTGGGGGCTTATTTCAAGTTCTCTGTACAATGCGGTCGTAGAATCCCAGTCTGCTGCGAATGCGTTTGCAATTAGCATGGAACAACTGAAAAATCACTTGTACGATGTGATTGGACAGAATAAGGCTAAACTTGATAACTTTATCAAGAATATTGAAATTGTGAAGGATATGGCGGAATCTAAAATTGAGGTGTTTGATTCTGCTGTTGTTGACGCAGGTCACTTTGTCGGTGATTTGGCGAACAAATATATCGATTTGGATTCTGGCGACAACACCATCACTGTGTTCTTTACGCCGAAAACGCTTGGTCTTGATTCACTCGATTTGGGCGTATTCAATCTCGATGGCCTTGATGTCGATACACCGATAGCACTTGATATCGTCGTAACGCTCAATAACGGTAATATTTCGTTTAAGAGTGTTTCCCTCCACGATTTTGACATACACGTGACTAAAAAAGCCGATTTGAATTTCAGTGTTCTCGGTTTTGATGCTGAAGTTGAAAATGGCTCATTTGACCTTTCTCTTTCATTTGGAAACAAATTTGATATAACTGATGCTAAGCTTGGGTTTGAACAGTTGACCTTTGCGAAAAATGGCTTTGCTCTGTTGAACTGTAAAAATGATTTTGTTGTTTACGATGGAAACGAGTGGAAATTCCCCGATGTCTTGTCGAATATTTCGTCGATAGTTGATGGTGATAATTTTGACGTAAATACTCTCATTAATATTGCAAAGAAATTGCCGTATTTCAATTCGTTGAAATTCTCCGTTCCTGTGTTAGGTGATGTTTCTGTACAGGAGGTCTTAAATAAAGTTGATGAAATCCGGATGGGCCTCCCATCTGCGATTGCACAGACCATGCAGGCGGTAAATGATACTACAGACATCATCTATAGTGTTGATGCGGAATCTTTGCGTACTGCTTTCATGAATATTGTTGGGTCGAAAATTGAAGGATGGATCGAATCCGTTGATTTGAAACTTGCCGGTATTTCTAATAGTGAATTTGTCAATATTCTTGATGCTGGCGTCGATAGTACCTTCGGCTTGAAGAAAGGGGTGAATACTTTCAACATGGTGTTCAAGCCGCTCCAAACGACTTTGGATAACCTTTCTGTTGCTGGCGTTGATTTGCCCAACGTACAAATGGGTGCAGAAATCGGCATGAGCTTTAGCTTTGAACTCGATGAATCGGGTAAAATTAGCAATGTTGATATTTCGTTTGATTCGTTCCAGTTCGCGGCAAAACCTTCTAGTAATCCATTTCCTTCTGTGATTACTTATGGTGATGATGGCTTTGTGGTTCGTTACGATGGGAAGGAATGGAACTTTGGAGGTGTCAATTTTACCGCTCCCGATTTATCTTTTGGTACAGCAAAAGATCTTTTGAAAAATATCCCGTATTTGGAAAAACTTAATGTAACAATTGGCGGTAAATCAATTTCTTTAGAAGCTTTTATTGAAAATGTAGGTGATTTCGGGGAAATTTTGGCTGATGCCCTGCAAGAATCTGTTGAACTGAAGGATGCTGCTAGCAAAACCGTTGACTTGGCTACCGCTACATTAAAAGAAAAGTTTAACAGCCTTATTCAAGAAAAAGAATCTCAAGTAAATTCGTGGATTGAAAGTTTCAAGATTTTGAATGGTGCTGTTGAAGATATTTTTGCGGAAGGAAATAAATGGATTGATATCCTAAATGCTCAAGCTAATAATCTTGAAAAGTGGAATGGATTTAAAAAATTGACCATTTTGGTTACTCCGAAAAAGGCTTCTTGGGATAACCTTGACATTTTTGGAATTTCGCTGGGTGCCGGTCTTGATTTGAATGCCTCCATTGCGTTGACTATTTCTGTAAAAGTTAATGATGGCATTGTTGGTTTTGACGTAGATTCCTCTTCTATGGTGTTCAATGCTACTGTGAAGACTCTTCCGAAGGGACTTCCGTTTACCTTCGAAGATGGGAAGAATACTGTTGAAATTTCCTGGAATAGCATGGACAAATGGAATTACAAGATTCCAGAACTCAAGTGGAATAGCAACTTCTCGCTTGAAACGCTTCTCAACGGACTCCAAAACGCCAATTTCCCGTTCATGGACAAGTTGTCGTTTAAGATTGGCGAAGAAACCTATAACGTTGTCAAGATTGCCCAAAATATCAACAACTACTGGAGTACGTTCTCTGGTGCGTTCTATCAAGCCGTGGATCAAACGACGGCAAATGCGGAAGGCAAGTATAATGTGTTGTTGAGTGATATCGCAACGAACCTTATGGCTGCCCTTGAACAACAGGAAGGCGTGGTTGGCGACTTCGTTAAGAAAATCGGTGTCTTTAAAACCGAAGCGTATGATACAATTAAAAAAACGGATGCTGAATTCGCCAATATTTTTAGTGCCAAGGTTCAAAGCGGTGAGCCTGGGCCGCAGCTTGCTCTCGGAACCCAAAATGCTTTAAATGAATCGGTAAATCAGTTTATCGAACTGGTGGAAGGTTCGAACAAGATTACCGTTGCGTTTACGCCGAAGCAGCTTGGTTTGGACAAGCTTGATCTTGGGTTGTTCAATCTTGACAAGGTGGATTTCGATGCCACGATTGCTCTTGATGTGATGTTGAATGTCAAAAGTGGCATAGTTACGTTTGCTGGTGTCGCTCTCCGTGAGTTTGCATTGAAAGTGGAAAAAGATGCCGATACCAAACTTGATTTTATGGGTCAAACGGCGAACGTAGAAAACGGAAAGATTTTCTTTGACGTTTCTGTTAGTGGTCGTAAGTTCAATCTCAAGAAATGCGATATCGGTTTGTCCTTTGATTCGCTTAGCATAAAGAGAGGTAATGCAACTCTTGTTTCGCTTGGTAAGGATGAATTTGCGTATAAGAACGGCGAGTGGGTTTATCCTGATGAAATCAATAAGCTCATTTCGATTTTGAAAAATGGCGAATTCTCGCTCTCGGATATACTTGCTGCGGCCAAGGCCTTTAATATTCCTGTATTGAATACGACTGCGTTCAAGATCGGCAATTATAATTATTCAATTGCTGAAATTGCAGAAAAGGTTGATTCAACTTGGGATAACCTTTCCGTTGCGATGCAGAAATCTGTAAAACAAGTTGCGGATGATTTTCAGATTGACTTGGATACTTTGTATAGTTTGTTAAAAGAATATACTGGTAAAGACTATGATCAAGTGAAGAGCTTGATTTCTCGCATAAGTGTTTTGAAGGATGCTGCAGCAACAACTTTGAATGATACAGTATTAAATGCTCATGATGTTTTGAAGAGTTGCACAGAAAAGATTGGGCTTGATGTTGGTCGTAATACGATTTCGTTTGTCCTTGACACGAATAGCTTTAACCACAATTTGAAAATTTACTCAGTGGATGTAAGCAATGTTGCTGGTTCATTCAGGGTTCAAGTCGATGTAAGTTTTGACGTTGATAATGACGGAAAGATTTCAAAATTCAATGTAAGTTTGCAGGAACTGACTTTGGATATTGATCTTTCTGGAAATAGTAATATTGCGATGTTGCCGATTAAGGTCGGTGACGATAATCATGTCAGAATTGGCTTTGATAAAGTCTCGGGATGGAAAACGCCTGATTTCCAGTTTACGGAATTAGATAGCAGTTTCTTTGTTAACTTGATTAATCAAGCCTTGCCTAATATTCCTTATATTAATGGCTTGGGATTGACTATTGCAGGGCATACTTATTCAATTAATCAAGTGCTCACAAATGTCTTGAGTGTTTGGAAAAATACTTCAAATGCAATCCAAACCGCGATTAATTGGAAAGATAATGCTATAAAATTAGGTGTTAAACAGCTAAAAACGCTCTTGGATGAATATTGTAAGATTGAAAAATCTACAATGTCCGGATGGCTTAGCAATGTCCGTGTGGCTGCTGGTCAATATGAATCGCTTTACAAGACATTGTCTAATGCTTATGAAGTTTGGGCGAATGCTGATATAACGGATTCAACGGTACTGTCAAACGATGAATTTACATTTGTATATTCCTTGCAACCGGCATATATCAATGATTTAAAACTTTATTCGATTTCTTTGGGTTCACTTGCTTTAAGCATGGATGTCGCTGTTAAAGTGAAGGTTACGAAGTCTGGTGAAAAGCTTGATTTTAGTCCGTCCATTGCTGAAGTCGCATTTAACATTGACGTTTCTTCGAGCGTGGTGGATGAATTGCCCATTACGTTCGACAGCAAGAATATCAGGATTTCTTACTCGAATGGTTCATGGAATGCCGAATTGCCTGATTTCCATTTGAAAAATGAAGACCTTTCAATTGAAAATTTGATTGCTGCGGCCGCTAATTTGCCGCTGCTGAAGGATTGGAAATTCACTGTTGCTGGTGAAAAGATTTCTGTTGCAGATGTCATAACAAAGGTAAATGATGCTTGGAGCGGCGTGTACATGGCAATTTGTGGTGCCAAGGAACAGGGCGTTTCTGAACTTAGTTATGAATTAGTTCGACAAGGCCTTCGAAAGCTTCTCGGTGATGACGATGCTCAGATTAATAAGTTTAAAGAATATGTTGGTGATATCCAGGTAAAGGTTAAGAATACTATAACGAATGCACAAGGCGTTTTGGAAGATGTCTTTACTTATGTTAGCATTTTGGATGGAACTTCGCTGACAGAAAAATTGACTTTGTCTGATCAAGCTCAGAATATAACTCTTGCATTTAAGCCCTCCTTGGCTTTTGCTGATAAAGTTAAATTTGGACCTCTTGATATTGATAATGTCCAAATGGATGCCGATATAGAAATAAATGTTTCTGTACTGCTTAAAAATGGTGAACTTGAAATTAATAAAATTACATTAGAAAAATTTGGAATCAATCTCGCTAATACTGCTGCTACATTAAATCCAAAATTGTTTGGACTTCAAACGAAAATTGATGGTTTGAGCTTAAGTGGTGGGGTGGATGTAGATCCGACCGATCCAAATCCATTAAAGGGCAAAATTTCGATCGGATATGATAATATTACTTTAGATTCGTTGTCGTTTGGAAAGGGCGTATTTGGTTATGATTTTACTGAAAATAAATTGACATATCCGAACGGTCTTGATGAATTGTTTAATGCAGAATTTTCGCTAAGCACAATACTTAGCTTTGCGGAAAAGATGAATATACCGTATATTGGCAAGGAAATTCCTATTGGCAATACACAGCTTTCTATTATTGAAATTGCAAATAAAGTTGATAGTATAAGAAGGAATTACTCCGTTGCTATAAATGACTTTGTTTCTGCTGTTGAAGCTGGTGCTGGTTCGGTAATAAGTAACTTTAATACTTTGTATCAGAAGTTTGTTGCTCGCATGGGTACTACTGAATATGCTAATCTTGCGGGTTTGTTTGGAAGTCTTGAAGTTAAATGTGGCGAATTGAAACTCAATTTGCTTAATGGTGATGTGACTTATAATGGCAATCCTGTTAATCCCGATGATGTTAATAACGTATTGAATATTACAGGAAATTTGAATTTTGTTCTTAATTTTGAATTTAAGACACCTAGCACAAAATTAAATTTCTATGGATTTAGTGTAACTCCAGTTGTTCAAATTGGACTGCTTGTTAATTATGATGGTGCTGCGAAGAAAATATCTCTTGATAAAGACAATTTAAGTTTTGAAATTCTGATTCCTGAGGTCACTCAAACCACCACAAATCTTCCGTATCGTCTTAAATCGGGTGAACGGATCTTGTCTATAAAAATAGTGAAAGTAGATGGAAAGTGGGGATTTGATCCTAATTTGGAGGCTAATCCGAATTTCTCCGTTAGTGGGTTATTGGATACTTTAAAGGATATTAACATTTTCAATCTTGTTAATTCTATTAGTGGTGTAAAATTACCGATTATCAACAAGTCGCTTAATGATGTAAAGTTTAAGTTGAATGGTGTTGAATATACTGTTTCTAGTGTTGCTGAATCCTTGAATGATTATTGGACGTTTATATCAAATGCGATGAATGCTGTTGATGCTTGTCAAAGAATTGGTGATGTTGCAACCGGTTATGTTCAAGTTAATCTTGACAAGATTGCAGAATCATTGCGGATATCCTTGATGAATGTGGTTCCTCTAAATCTTTTAAATCAACTTGGTGTAAAAGTTGATAATGCTTCGAATTTTGAAAATCTGTTGAATGCTGCAACAAGTTTTGGAACTATTGATTTAACGAAAAATGTTCCTCATTCTATATCGTTTGAATTCACTCCTAAAATGCTGAATCTTGAAAATCTGGATTTGGGTATCTTCAAATTGGATGTTGATGCTGAACTCAAATTCCAGCTGAAACTTACTTTGACTTTGAAGGATGATGGAAGTATTGATGTTGCTCATGAATTTGAAGGATTGAATTTTAGGTTTGTTAAAGATAATATCGCATCAATTCCTTTGATGTTGTTTAATGCAGAAGTTAGCAATGGTAAATTTGAATTCAGTATTGGAAATTTATTTGATCTGAGTAGTTATAGCACAACATTCTCTTATAACAACATTGATTTGAAGTGTGGTTCAACTACTTTAGCGTCTCTTACAAGTGATGGTAATGGAGGTGGTGATGGAAACTTCTCATATAACTTCAGTTCCAATGAATGGACTATCCCTGAAAAAATAAAGAGCTTCTCTTCGCTTTCCGGGGAATCCCTTGTCAACCAGATTCATATTGTAATAAATACGATGCAGACTGCATTGCGTAGCCTCGTTGAACAGAAGACAAAGCTTGACTTCTTGGACGGCTCTATCGATACGATTGTCGATATCGTTGATAAGGTTCAGACGTTCGTTTACGGCAATGATGAAGTTGCAGGATTGCTGAAGTGTGTCAATGGGTCTTATGTTCCTAATTTTGATTCGTTGGATGGATTAGTTCAGAAATTTAATATTGCGTGGAAACGTTTGTTTAAATATTATTCTTTGGCAGAAATAGCTAAAGGTTATCAGTGGGATGATCTTGATGAATTTATCTATATTTCTGAAGGTGATATAAGAAAAGCCTTATCAATTGAATATGGAAGAGATGCTAGCACTAATGTTAATTCTATTACTCTGAATTTTGATTTGGTTTTTGGTATTGCTAAACAATTTGGTTTAGATTTTACTACGTCTTTGTCCAAGGCTACGAATGGGCTTGCCAACATTTCCACAAGCGGTTATGTCTCTGCAAGTGGTATAGCTGGTATGAAATTTGGTTTAACGATTGATCTTAAGAAAAAAGATCTTTCAGATAAAACAACTTTAGCAGACGTGTTGGTAAATGAGAAAACTGAAGCCATTAATGAAAAGTATTTGACTCAGCAATCATATACTGAATTTACTTTAAGTGATAAAATTAGTTTTGATAAAAATCTTGACATAAATCTTGTTAATCCTGGGGCAACGAATTCGACAAATGCCTTGGAAACATATAGTATTCCGTCTGGAACGACTTTAGATAAGGTGACGTTTGCAAGTGGTTCAACCTATAATATTAAATTTACGGATTCGAAGCAGCTTCTTATTACTGCCGTTAATAAAGAATTTGATATCTTGGGAAGTGGCGATGCGGATGCCTTTGCTGAATTGAAACTTTCGGGTTCCAATTTGCAAACGATGTTCGAACATAGTTCTGTATCGACTAATGATGGTGTTTTAAGTGTTAATGTATTGAAGTCTAAAAATAAAGGCGTGGGCAAGAAAGCTGATGCTACAATTGCAATCAACATACAGACGATAAATACTCTTTGCGAAGAGGGGATTATTCTTGGTGATGGTTCACTTACTTCTGCTGAAAATTGGGTAAAGAAAATTAATGAATACCTTTCTTTGCAAAAGACGGAAGATAACAAGCTTGTTACATCTAACATAACAATTAATGACTTGATTCCTGATACTGGCGTTGCTGAAGGTAATTCTATAATGAATACCTACGGTATATATGCTTTAAGTGCTTCTGTAAATGGAAATAATCTTACCGTTACATTCGGCTGTGATCCAAGAAAGGTTCAAGGTTATGAAACCGACGAAAAAGGCCAAGTTAAATCAGAGTACTACTTGCTTTGCAAGAGTGACGCTGATCCAAGCGTAACTTATATGCGTCTCTCGGGGAAGATTACTCCGTCTGGTAAGGTCGCGAGTACTGATGTTGAGGGTACATTCCTTTATTTGAAGAATGTAGGAAAGGAATCTGATGGGGTTTATAACGAAGGTGTTGTAGAAAAATTTGAATTTTTGCCGAATACAAGAAAAGTAGTAGATGTTGTATATGATGATTCTTATACGGATGAACAGATAGCCGCAGCAATAGAAGCTGCTGAAAAAATTGCCAAAGGATACGCTGACCAATTTACACAGCAAATGTCCTCTAATGCTAATTGGAAGGGCTTGGTAAAGGGCGGTTATGCACTTGAATCTTATAAAGGTTTTGATAACAAAGAGCATAAAAGATTTATTGTAAGTTTGATTCCTGGTGATGGATTGCAAACCTCCATTGAACATTTTAAAGTCCAGATTAGTAATTGTGATAAAACAAATAAGACCGCGTGTCGAAATCTTTATAGCACAATTAATCAATGGTTGGTCAATCAGTATGGTAGTAATATTTATGTTGAGTTGGTAGAAACTAATGAAAAAACAACAAATAATACTACGAATACCCAGTATTCTTTTGCCTTCTATGAGAGAAAGTGTGTCATAAATAATTCTGATTCTATTTTGAATGTGTATATCAAACAGGGCTCAAATGAAAAGACTGTATCTGTCAATACAAGTGACTGTTTGAATGTTTCGAATCTTGCGAATGCAATTGAAGCGTCTATTAATTGTACTGCTTTAGATACTGATTGTGATTGGCTTAAAACTGATGCAAAGATATCTGTTTCTGTTGTTGATGGAAAGATTGTGTTTACTTCAGCGGATGGAGTGAATGTATCTGTTGTGAAATGCAATGCTTTGAATAATCCGTCGTCGGCGAATACAAAGAGTGACTTTAAGCTAATTGTTAATGGAACTCCTTATGAAGTTGACTTCCAAACGGATCTTGCCACTGTCAATCCGGCTTTAAATGTTATTGATGAAAATACATATTTTATTACTATTGTAAATGCCATTAATGATGTCTTTAAGCAGAAGGGGTTGAGTGATCTGGAAATAAGATATTTGGATAGTGATAACAAATATCTAGACCATCTTGAAATTCGTTATAAAGCAGAAAATATTGCTAATGGCTCGTTTGAAATTCAAAATATCGGCACAAGCAACATCTTGCATTTGCTTGGCTTCTCTTCAGGTCAAAAATCGGTAGCGGATTCTTCTGGATACCAATACATTTGCGGTAGCTCTGTCCTTGGTTATGACTGGTCTAAGCTTATTAGTTTAAATAAAGCTGAAGCGACTGTTTATGCGAAAGCTTCACTTGATTTAGGTTTAAAGCTTTCTGTAAAGAAGGTCGAGCAAGATAAATACTCCGACAAGGCTATTATTGCACTTTCTGAACCTGACTCCCATGTCTATAATGTTGGCGGGTTCATTAAGATTCCTGATGCAAGTGGTGTTTCTACAAATGATAAATTCTACAAGATTACGAAGGTAAACCATAATGCGGATAATATGGCTATTTCTATCGAAGTAGAACCTTTTGGTAGTGTCTCTGTTAGTGAATTGGATACAAATAAAAGCAATTTAATATATGTTGCGAGTGCCAATGTTACGGTTGGATTCCTTGGTGTTGATGTTGTTGCCGATGGTGCTTTGGATTTGAATGCTTCATTTGGTTTGAAAAAAGCTGATGTTGGCGAAACAGCTCAGTTGATGGGCTTTAAAGTTAATTCTTCGTTGGATATAGGTAAACAGCCTGGAAGGAATGGTTTCAATATTCGTGCAAAGTCTGATTTGTTTGGTGATTCTGTTGATTTGATCACTGGGAGCATTATTGTTGATGTTGATTCGACAAAGGATTTGTATGAGGTAAAACCTGATATTAAAGTAAATACCGATTTCTTAGACCAGTTTAGGAACTTCTCCATCGAACAGCTTTATGCCGTATTGGAAAAAATTGTTGACAAGCTTAACGAAATTACGAATGACACTAAGGATGTAAAGATTCCGGTTATCAATAAGACTGTTGGTGACTTGGTGAACGTTGCGAACGACCTGCGCGATATTATCAAGGAACTCCGCGCTCAGAAGGTGACCAGTATCCAGTCTTTGGCAAATCTTTTGAACGCCTACATGGAAAAGAGCCACTTCAAGACTCATTATGGGGAAAAGATTTTCGATTTGCAGTACAATGCTGCTGATCAAAATGTGAATGTTGTGTTTAATGTCGAAAAGCTCTTTAAGACAAGCCACAACTTCAATTTCGGTAAGGCTGGAGCCGGTGTCAGCGGTGAAGCTGCAATCGAAGTTCAGGGGAGCTTCTGGTTTACCTTGAATGCGACCATGTCCGTAGAAAATGGCATTGTAGAATTGACTGTCAACAAGTCGATTGACTTTGGTGCCGATATTGCTCTTATCGGTGATAATCTCAGCTTCAAATTGGGTATCGATAAAACTGGTGATAATGCACTCCTGGGTAATTTGATTTCTGTAGGTGACGAAACTAAGAAAGCCTACATGTATGGCAAAGCTTGTTTATTGGGATCTATTGGAAAAGATGATCCTACGGAAAACTTTAAACTGTTCAGTCAAGATGAAACCGGAGTCAATGTTAATTTTGCTTTGCCGATAATTGTCTTTGGGCGTTTGCCGGTTAATGTTTGCGGCATGTCTTTGGGCGATGTATTGATTGGTCTTGATGATAATGGCAAGGTTGCGTTTAGCGAATATGATGATTTTGCGAGCTGCGAAAAAGCCATTAATACGGCTGTGCAAAATTATGTAAATGATTGGAATGGATCTTTTGAAAAAGATCAAAATAAAGAAAAATTACTTTATATAGCAACGAAATCTGGCGATAACAAAGCTGATTCTCTTGACTTCGGCTTCTGGCTTAAGGATTCCGATAAGGCTGGCAAAAAATCCGATGACGGAAACAGCGGTGGTACGTCTGAAGCTAGTGAAACGTCGAAGAACTTTGTTGTCGATTTCTCTAATGTCTATGAAGAAATCGTAAAACTTGCTGATTTTGCCAATTTGGATTGGTTCACCCAGATAAGACTTGCCGTTGCTGGCTTGAACAACCTCTTTGATTATCTGGAAAGCCACATCAACAGCAATATGGCCAAGTCTCTCAAGTCCGTGCCTGTTGTCGGGAGCGCCTTGAGCACTGGTGTGGATTTCTTGAGCGTGCTTAAGAACAAGGTCCTCGATCCGTTCTCGAAGTTCGTCTATGAAACGTCGGGCATGTCTGCTGAAATGCTTGCCAATAAGATGAACAGCTTGCTTGGTGGTTACATCTTAAATTCGAATTACGATCCGAGTGATAACTATTACTTTAGTTGGAATGATGATTCTAGTAATCCTGACTATAGGTGGAAACAATCAGGAACCGCTGGTAGGGGAACGTGGTATCGTAGTGATAGTCAATCTGCTGAATGGTTCTTTAACTTGGGTGACACTTACGAATACGGTAAGGACATTGCGTTCGATCTTGGCTTCCCAGGACTTGGCCTTTCGTCGGATGTTGGGTTGAACCTTTCGCTTAACTGGACGCTTGAATTTGGTTTCGGTATTTCAAAGGAAAAGGGATTCTACTTTATCTTTGGTAATGGTGACGAAATCAGCGTTACGGCGACAGCTACTCTTGAGGGAAAAATTTTAGGCTCATTGGCTGGGCTTGGACTTTCGTTGGATACTTGGGATGATCCAAATGATAAGGATGATAATGGGCAAAAAGCATTAATTACGCTTGATTTTGGCTTGAATCTGAGTGATCCTGATAAGGAAAAACAAAAGGATGAAAAATTTGAAACAGCTCACACAGATAGTGATGAATCACTTAAGGCTGCCAATGATAGTGCGTCGTTGACTGAAGATCAATTTAATAAGATTGCTACTAAGGATTTCGGTACTGTCGAAGTCACTAAGGCTTTTGAAAAACTTGAATTTAATTATGGTGCTAAGGTCGATATTAATGCTGGCATTAAGGTTGGCATTGCGCGTGATCTTGGTAATAACGTTGAAGGAAATACTCCAAAGTTCCCGAATATTGAAGGTAATTTTGAATTCCTTTGGGTTGCAGGAAAGGATAATGATACCGGTGCATTTAGTGCTGATATAAAATCTCTCGGGTTTTCAAACCTTCAATTTGACATGGGCTCCTTTATTAGCGATGTCCTTGGACCTATCATTGCTAGAATCCAGACGGTGATTAAACCGCTTGAACCGCTCATTGAATTCTTGACGACTCCGTTCCCGGTATTGGATGACCTTGGCATCGAAATTACGCCGCTCGACTTGGCGAAGGAGTTTAGCAAGGGCAAGTTCGACGACTCCATGGTCTATGCCATCAAGGACTTGATAACGATATCCAATTCGATATCCGCTGTTAAGGGAAATGGTTTAAAGATTAAATTGGGCAATTTCTGGTTGATTGGTGGTAGTGTTGAAGATAGTTATGTAAGAAGTGCTCGTAGTTTCCTTGACGGCAAATCTTCTCGCACTTCGCTTTATGACAACTTGGGCGAGTACGCTACACAACTTCAGGCTGGGGCGAATTCCGTTTCCGATCAGGCTTCTTCCTCTGTAAGCAGTGCGGGCTTCAACGTCGGTGACGGCAGCTGGTACTTCTTCTGGCAGGAACCGTCCAAGATATTCCAGTACCTCCTTGGTGAAGATATCGACTTGGTCAAATACACGATGCCAAGGCTCAGCTTTGACTTTAGCTGGGATAAGTTTATCCGCATCTGGGGTCCGCTTGGTGCACGCTTGGGCGTTTCGTTCGGTGCGTCGATTCAGCTGGGCTTCGGTTACGATACGCTGGGCATTCGTCAGTTTATCAGCAGCGGTTACAAGGATTACAGCCGCTTTATCAACGGATTCTATGTTGCCGATAAGGATGACAGGGGCAACGATGTCAACGAACTTTCGTTCCACGGCGGTCTTTCGGCTTCTGCCGAAATCAACGTGGGCGTGTCTGCTGGTGTCGGCGGTGGTGTAGATATCAACGTGGGCTTTAACCTCTACGACCCGAACCACGACGGCAAGGTTCGCCTTGGCGAAATGGGCCAAATTATCAAGAAAGATGGCTTGTTCGGCATGTTCGACGTGAACGGTGCTATTACAGCAAAACTCTATGCATACGTAGATTTGCTGTTCTACACCAAGAAGTGGAACATTACGGGCGACAAGACGTTGTTCAGTTTCAATTTTGAACATTCTTCTTCTCCGATTTTGGCCTCTAAGAATGAGGATGGTAACGTTGTTGGAAACGTAGGTCAGAATGCTGGCGAACGTATATCTACCGACAAGACGAACCCCTCGCTCGATGGCAAAGATGAAACGCTTATTCTTACCGCGAATGGAAACGAAATTGAATGGGCGGGTGATGGTTCTGAAGAAGTTAAGGCGGATAAAAAACTTATCATCAATGCCGAAGAAGGTAACGATAAGATAATCATTACGGGTAAAGCCAACTTTGATATCGAAATCAATGGTGGCGACGGTGATGATATCATTGACCTCTCTGGACTCACAATGATGGGCAACCATGCCGTTATTATCTGGGGTGGTGCCGGTAACGACACCATCAAGGCTGCTCATGGCTTGAACATTATCTTTGGCGATACGGGCGTGGTTCGCATTGATGATGAAAAGAAAAAAGTGAATGCTGGTACGCCTAACGAGAAGGAAGTTGTTGTCAAGCGTAATTTTGTCGCTGAATCTAATGTCGATGCGGGTGTTGCCGGTAAAGATGTTATCATCGGTGGTGATGGACGAGACGTTATATTCGGTGGTGCAGGTGTCGATCAGGTTGATGCCGGTGCCGGTAACGACTTCATCTTCGGTGATGGTGGTAAAATTGAGCTCAACGTTGAAAGTGTAGTAGAAGAAGATGCCTCTAAAGACTTTGAAAATGCTCGAACGGATGAATTGAAGTTTGTTGCAGGTGACATTACCCGTACCGATATCAGTGTTGATGGTGGCGACGATGTAATTATCGGCGGTGCTGGTGACGACGTGATTTACGGTGGTGCTGGCGATGACCGTATTGATGGCGGTGCAGGCGACGATACCATTTATGGTGAACGTGGTAATGACCGTCTCCTCGGTGGTTCGGGTAACGATACCATCTACGGTGGCGTTGGTCACGATATCATCTTCGGTGACGGAATCCAGAGCGAACAAAATGTTCCTGGCAAAACAGAAAAAGTTATTGTTGATTCTGTAGATGTTAGAGATTTGTTTGCCGAAAAGTTCTTCAGCGACGAGTTCAAGGCGGCTCAGTTCAAGAATGGTTATGTTGTAAATAAGTCTGAGTTCAAGGTAGTTGGTTCGACGCAGAGCGTTGATAATCAAGCTGCCGGTGCCGATAAGATTTACGGTGGCGAAGGCGACGACTTAGTCTTTGGCGACAACGGCACTGAAATTGCAAGTGTCGCGAATGGCAATGACATTATCGAAGGTGGTCTCGGCAATGACATCTTGGACGGTAACGGTGGTAACGATACCATTAGCGGTGGTATTGGTAACGATATCGTTTATGGTGGTTCTGGTGACGACCGTATTGATGGTGGTGCCGGTAACGACAGCTTGTATGGCGACCAGGGAATTCGTCAGTATGAAAATAGCGATGGCTTTACAAAGTTTAGCAACCAACAGATTACATTTGGTGAAAATCTTGGCTTGTCAGATGCTATCTATAAAGATGCTGTAAGTGTAGAAATTACAGGTGTTAAGGATGGCAACGACAAGATTATCACGGGTCCGGGCATGGACTTTGTCGATGGTCAGGGTGGTAACGATCAGGTGTCCGTCTCGTTCATGGGCGGTGGCGATACCAGCTACGCCAATATTACGGATTCCGGTAAGGATACTGAAAAGAACGTGCTTACCGTCGAAGGTACTGAATACGACGACACGATGTTGATGCGTATGAATACCGAGAAAAAGACCGTTGGTGAAAATGAAGAAATCGATCACACGCTTGGTTTTGTGGCCTTGACTCCGCAGAGTACGGATAATCCAGAAACGTTCGCCAACACGAATATCGAACGCGTCAACTTCACAAAGGGCATCAATGTCGTGAACGTGAACGCGAACGGCGGTAACGACAAGATATTCATCGATGGTACGGCCAAGATGACGAATGTCGATGGCGGTGCCGGTGATGACCAAATCCAGGTCGGCCAGCTCTATAACTCCGAACGCAATGCCGATCAGAGCATTGCTCCTGATGACGGTTTCGAAACCATCAAGACAACGGATGAACAGTATTTGAGCGATGGCGTTACCGAAAAAACGATCTTGAATGTTGAAGGTGGTGTAGGTATGGATACCATCATCTCCCTCCACAACAAGGGCAAGCTGAACATGGCGGGCGGTCTTGGTGACGATACGTTTGCTATCCATAACTTTGAGACAACTGAAGAAATAACAAAAGAAACGACAGATGAAGATGGTAATACAATCGTCGAAACAGAGATTAAGAACAAGCCGATTACCGGTGGTGCGCTCTCTGTTGATGGTGGCCGCGGATTTGACCGCTTGAGCATTTCCGGCACGAATGGCGATGATACGGCTGTCATTTCGAAGGAAGGTACGCTCAGCAATTCTGTCGGCGTAAAGGCTGTCGGTGTTGAAAAATCGACGTTCTGTGCTGCCGGTGGCGATGACATGTTCTATGTTATCGGCAATAAGAAGGGCGAACAAACTGTCGTTGAAGGTGGCCATGGCAACGATACCGTGTCGATTGGCGGTAGCCTTGATGTAGAAGCAACGCTCCGCAGTGCTGATGATTATGGACAAAAGAATACGCTGTCGTTTGAACTGTTGACGGGTGATAAACTTACCGAAGCCCAAAAGGCTAATTACGATTCCGAAGCGTCTAAAAAGACGAAGACGATGAACGAATCCTATACGGTTCTCGATACTTCTGAGGCTCCGGCTGTATTTATTGCAACACCTACTAAGCGAGGCCTGATTGTTGACAATTCAGTAATCGAAATTACGGAAGGTGCAGAGGATGATACAGTGTTCTATGTGGCGTATTCCGGTGATTTGAAGAGTGGTCGCGTCCATGTGACTTTGACTGCTCCGATGCTCTCGACATCCGCATTCCAAAGTGGCGATAGGGAAATCCTCGTTGGTAAAGATGTAGAATTGCCTTCGGCTAAGGATGTCAAATATGGAAATACTGTTGAATTTGATTTAGATAGTGATACCCCGTATTTTAAGGTTTATGTCAAGGCTCTCGGCGACTTTGTATTTGAAGAAGATGTTGTCAAGACTATCATGATGGATTGCGTCTGGGAATATGACGTTGTTGACGGCTCTGTGTCAAAGACTGAAACTAAAGTGCTTGATAAGTCAGCAAACTCCGTTATGGTGAAAGTGGCTGATTCTAAGAAGGTTTCTGATACTGACGAATTGGAAAAGCTTTTGACAAGGTCCGAAGAATTTGTCATCTCTGGTTTGCCAATCGAATTGGGTTCCATTCCCGTTGATTTGTCAGATCTTGAGCATAGCTCTATGAACGTCTATATCCAAGGCGTTGATGGGTTCTTGTCTTCTTCGACGGATTACAAGCTTGATGCAACAATTGCTGACGGACGTACAACCTATACATTAACGTTAATCGGTAAATATGCAAGTGATACATATAAGAACAGTACTCTTGTCGTGAACTACCGTTCTAACGTAATGGCGATAAACGATTCCAGAATCCGTCTGGCTTACGATAACGTCGATCCGTCCAAGGTGGCTGTTGCTTACGTTATGGTCGATGAAACGACAGGACTGGCTTCGTCGAGCGGGAAATTCATCTTGAATGCGAAGGATTATGCGGATGCTCAGGCTAAGGGTTCCTTTGATGCTGGTGTAGATTCATCCATATACTACGCATTGAACGGCAACGTTCTCGCGTTCTTCAATGGTACGAGCAAACAACTTGCAAATCTGTACGGAATGGTGGGTATCGCTGCAGCTCCGGAAGGATGGCTTAAGGATGATTCCAGTAGCTTGGATTCTGATGGTACGACTTCGGGAACTACCACAAAGGAAAGTTTCTTGACGATTTCGGAATCTTCGCACTACCTTGCCGAAAAGGTTCTTGTTCCTGACGATGCTAACCCTGGACAGACAAAGCCTGAAGAAAGTAATACGTACAATTCAACTTCTTTCGATGTGCAGTTCAATGGAATTGTCGCAAAGGATCAGTTTGTCTATGTCAAGGTTGATGTTGCTGCCATTGTCTCGAAGATGGAAGATGTCGATGTAGAGGGGGCGAAGGTCAAGAATCTTTCTCTCTCCATCACTGATGGTAACGGAAACGCTGTAAGTCCTGAAACCGATGGTTCCTTTGTCCTTGCGTTCAAGGGTGTTGAAAATGGACTTCCGGCGGAATGCTACCATATCACCCTTGTCGCAAAAGCAGACAAAGTTGTAGAAGATTACGGCATCGTTACGATTCCGGCGGGCGAAGGCGACAGCGGAAAGACGATTGAGGATATCGAAGGCAGCGTGTATGCCTACGGCGAAGGTGCCGGCATGGATGCGGACTTCGGCAATCCTGAAGTGCTCCGTTACAAGCACAAGTACGCGGATGCTAGAGGTAATGTTGTTCAGGCAAGCGCAAATGATGAAAAGAACACCTTTGATGAAAGTAAGTTGTCTGTAATTTCCGACATTAGCGATAATGGACTGCAGGTTACGATTCCGAATGATGATTTGTTTAAAGACATGGCGGTGGAGGGTAACACTGTCAAGATTGTCCAGAACGAAGCTACGTCAAAGTGGTTGCGTATCGAGCATGCCGATGAAAGTGCAGATGGAAAGTCTATCGTACTGACTTTGAATGAATCGGTTTATGGATTTGATGAAACTAAGAGTCGTTTGATGTTCTCTGGTCAGAAGGATTATCTCTTCACGCCGGAAGATGACAACACCGACCGTATCTTCGTGAACAACCAGGATTCCGGTGCTGCCGCCCGAAGCACTTTTGAAAAGTTCATTGGTGATGTTGACGGCTCTCAAGAAGAAATTATTGATTCCCTCAAGTTTACGAACAAGGATACTACTGTCGCAGCCGATAAACAGTGGCAGGGTGAAATTGTTGCGAACCACATCGAATACGGTGAATACAACCTTGGCTCTGATGTTGATGTCGTCGATATTTCGAAGACCCTTTACCGCGACGATGGCTTCCAGACGTTCACTGTCGTGAATACGGGTGATGGCGAAGACGAAATTACAGTCCATAGCTATAAGAACGATTATGACGGTCAACTTGTTATCAATGCTGAAAATGGTGGTGATGATACTGAAAACAGTGGCGATAAAATCAATGCTGTTTCAGACGATATTACCAAGAATGGCATGATTGTCTTTGGTGGCAGGGGCCGGGATACAATCAATGTGTCTCAGGGCGTGATTGCGTTCGGCGATATGGGCAATATCGATTACAAGAATGCTAAAGGTGATACTGTCACGAATCTGGGATACAAGGAAGTCGGGTCTGGCGATGATAAGACCTACGAGACCATTCACGCGAAGATTTCCAAGGACAAGAAAACCGGCTTTATCGACAAGCAGACGGATGGTGTTGCTCGTGGAGCGACTTCCATCAAGTCCGTTGGTACGAGTGACGGTATGCATGATGATATCACGGCGGGTGGTCAAGACAGTGTCATTATTGGCGGAGCCGATAGCGATACGATTACCGTCACCGGTAAAAAGAACGTTGTTCTCGGCGATAACGGTGAAGTGAACTACTCGACGGATGAACCTCTCGATGCTGATTGGCGCAACAATGACGAATTGCACGTGTTCCTCAAGAAGGTGCAGACGGATGCTGACAAGGTCGGTGATGTCGATACCATCAATATCACCGGTGGCGAAAACGTAGCCATGGGCGGTGCTGATGGTGATCAGATCATTATCGGCGGTGCAAACAACGTTGTCGTTGGTGATGCTGGCGTCTATACGGTTCACGAAAACAGCTTGACGGTCGAGACGAAGAGCGAGACTCTTGGCGGCAAGGACTTCGTACAGACGGGCGATGGTCAGAATACGATTCTTGGCGGTACTGATGCTGATACGATTCTCACCGGAGAGGGCAATGACGTTATCGTCGGTGATGGCGGCTTGGTCGTCATGGACGAGGATCACAACCCGTTCATCGTGACGAACTCCGGCAAGAACGTTGAAGACGAAACGACCGAGACGAAGTCTGCTGGCGGCGACTTTATCCATGCTGGCAACGGACACAACGTCATCTTCGGCGGTCTCGGCAATGACGAGATTGATTCCGGCTCTGGCGATGATGTCGTGTTTGGCGATAACGGTTATGCGACGTTCCGTGGAAACGCGAACCTTGTGAACAACTTGCTCGAAACGTACAAGGATCTTGAAGGCGTGTTTGAATTCAATAACGCACCTGAGGTTCGTACGTCTGCAACGCTCAGCTTCAACTTCCAGGGGTCTGCTCAGCAGGGACTTGGTGCAAACGAAGAGGCTGGTGCTTCGGAATTCAAGAATAAGCAGTGGAACAACATCAAGGGCAGCCTTGCCGGTACGTACGGCAACGACGACAAGGAAATGGTGCGCTTCGATGACGGTACGCGTGCAAGTTCCGTGAGCGTGAGCTATGCGGGCCACGAGGTTCACCGCAACACCTCCACGGATGTCCGCATCAATATGCAGAACTACAACCACAACTTCTGGGCCAATACGTCGGACAAGAAGCTGATGGCTTCGGGCGTCATGACGACCGCCCCGAACAACCAGATGCAAAGCTACATGGAAGTGGCGGTCGATGGCCTCAAGCAGCACTTCGATAGCTACCAGATTGTAGTTTATCTGGATATTCCGGATTCTCATTCTTGGGCGGAGCAGAGCATTCGCGAAGTGGTGCTGACTATCGGTGACTACACGGAATCGTTCTTCGTAAACGACTACCAGGGTGCGAACTTTAACGGGCAATATGTGCAGTCGAGTTACACGTCCGCACAGGAAATTATCGATATCATCAACTCTAATAAGGGTAAGCCTGCCAACCAGCAAATCAATACCTACGGTAACTATGTTGTCTTTAATGTGTCGTCCGAGCATGCTCTTGACCGTGCTGTGATTACTATTCGTGACGGCTATACTGCGGATCAGATGAACGGCAAGGATTTGCCGGGCATTGCGGGCCTCCAGATCAAGGGCCAGCTCCATAAGCAGGATATTGCCGCTTCTACGGATGTCGAGTTCGGTGGCGACGATGCAATCCTTGCTCGCAGCGGTGACGATATCGTGGTGGGTGGAACTGGTCGCGACACGATTGTGACCCATGGTACGGATGACGTTATCAGGGACGGCAAGGTGATTTCTCGTGCTGAAGACCTTGCGAAGGACGAACAACTGGCTACGGGCGACAATGCACAGGATGAATCCGTCCAAGAAGCTCTTAGGCAGAAACGTGAAAATGATGCGTATGTCCGTGCACACACGACACCTGGCGATGACCGTCTGGGCATTTACGATAACGATGTCGTATTTGGCGACAATGCGAAGATGCTCTTCACGGAACGCGACGGCGATTTGAGAACTGCTTCGACGCTTACGACTGCTGAATCTGTCACGATTTCGAAGGATGAAATTTCCCATAGCGAAATGGACGAGAACGGCAAGGAACGTAAGAACGAAGAAAAGTACAAGGATACCATCATTACCGGCGACGGCAATGACGTCGTGGTGGGTGGCATCGGCGCAGACACCATCAAATCGGGTGCTACTGCTACGGCAGAAAACAAGTTCGACGGTGTGAACGTCTGGTCCTTGAACTTCACGAGCGAAAACGCCAACAGTTCCAACTCCATTGTTGCGGGCGAAGCTGCCGGTGTTGTCGTGGATACGAACTGGACCAACATGTACCTGAAGAACGGGGGCTTGCACAAGAAGTATCGTAAAGATGGTGACAGTTCTGCCGATAATTCTTTTGAAGGTATCGATGTCAACATCTCCGCCTACAGGGAAAATGATTGGAACTGGCAGAATGCTGGCAACTACAGCATGACCAACGAGAACTACGACGAACTTGATGGCGATACGGCAAACTCGAAGCTTTACAATTTCTATCTCGCTGCACAACAGCAAGAAGAAATCAAGCTCAATTTGAACAATATCAACCAGAAGTTTGGTCAAAACACCAAGTACGATGTCTATGTGTATCTCGGTGGTGACAACAACGATACGGATACCTACAACTATCTGTATAGAATAAAGTTGACCGATGCGAATGGCAAAGAATACAGGCGATTCCTCAATGATTGGACGGGCCACAAGTTCGACGGCGATTACAAGGAAGCGACCTGCGAAGATTACTATGACGCATTGGACGCCCTTACCGATTATTCGACTCCGCGTGTCGAAATTATCGGAAACTACGTGGTGTTCCATGACCTTACCGGTGACTTTGTCGATATCCGCATTAAGAACGTCTATTCCTTCGGTGGACAGAGTCCGAAGAACTTGCCGATGATTTCTGCGGTGCAGATTGTCTCCGGCGAAACCAAGGGAATCGCGGACATTGGCGGCGACCACGACAAGGATCTTGTCTATGGCGACGAGGCGAAACTCTGGTTCGACTTGGATGTGCCTTTCGCGACTGACGAAAATATCCAGGATTACAAGAACCGCGTAATCGAGGCGAAGTCTGTCTTGGTTGACAACGATGTCGCCAAGGCGGTAAGCACCGAAGATACAATTGACACGGGCAAGGATCGCGATGTTGTTGTGGGCGGTGAAGGCGCCGACACGATTACGACGGGTGACGGTGATGATATCGCTCTCGGTGGCAATGCGAACTTGATTGTTGAACACAACAACCCGGTGGGCGTGTTTACCCCGAACACCGAAATTGTCCTTGACCAGCATACGATTGACTTGAATTCTCACCGTAACCATCTGGACAACGACAACGCCAATGTTCAGCAGTTCCAGAATATGCTCAATCAGCACCAAATTCAGGGTATTGATACGAACGTGGATAATTCTAACGACCGTAAGGATACTTTTGAGATGGGCTCTGGCAGGAACCTGACTTCTGAAGGTTCTTGGAGCACGGAACAGCTCGTTGTTCCGCAGACAGAACCTGACGACCCGAACGGTCAGGGTCAAGGCAGTGGTGAAGGCCAGGGCCAAGGTCAAGGCGGCGACGAAGGCCAGGGCCAAGGTCAGGGCAGCGGCGAAGGCCAGGGCCAGGGACAAGGTCAGGGCAGTGGCGAAGGCCAGGGTCAGGGACAAGGTCAGGGCAGTGGCGAAGGCCAGGGCCAAGGACAAGGTCAGGGCAGTGGCGAAGGCCAGGGCCAGGGACAAGGTCAGGGCAGTGGCGAAGGCCAAGGTTCTCAGGAAATGCGTGTGGAGCAGCTCACCAGCGTGCCGCAGATTATTACGCTTGTCGCAGGTGAACAAATCAAGCTCGTTTGCACGGATTACCCGAAGGGCAACCAGTGGTGGACTCCGAACGTCGTCATCTACGGCAACAATGCGGGCAACAGTTCGATTCCAGAAATCGACTGGGCTTGGGATGGCGAAAACAGGGCCCACACGAATGTTGGCTACAACGTAAGGGTGGATATCCCTGACCATCCGAACGGTGCCAACGGCTCGTACGAAATCTATCTCACCGCGAAAACGAGCGGCGCGATAATCCTTTACGTCGAGCAAGGCTAATACGTTGTTGTAACATGCGAAGCACCATGATGACTTTGTCACCATGGTGCTTTTTTTTACTTTGTCATTCCCGCGGGAATCTCTTTTGAAAAAAACATACCCTTATGTAAATTTTATTCAAAATTTTTATATATTTTAAATAACCCTTGCGGAGGATATCCTATGAAACAATTTTTAGCTACTTTATCTCTCGTCTTTAGTCTTTCGTCTTTTATCTCGTTGACCGCCTGCGGCGACGACAGCAGCACATCCGTAAATGACGAAGAATCGTCTTCTTCAGTCGTTCAAAGCAGTAGTAGTGTCACCCTGAGCGGAGCGTCAGCGAAGTCGAATGGGTCCAGTGACGGAAAGAAGGTCTCGTCCTCCTCTAGCAAAATAGTCGTAGCGAGCAGCAGTAGCCGTAAGACGGATGGCGGCTCGGAGGCCGCTATGACGAGTTCCTCCAGTAAAAAGGTTGCTTTGTCGTCCTCGGGCAAAGCCTCATCGTCATCCTGGAGCGAAGCGATAGGATCAAGTAACAGCAAGCCGTCTTCTTCCAGCAAGGAGATTGCCACGAACTCTTCGAGTTCTCGCAATGACAATTCTAGCAGCAGTGAGTATGTCCCCTTCGATCACTCGAAAACACTTGCTAATGCGAGTAAGGTTGGCAAGGATGCCTACAAGCAATTCACTGACCAGCGCAATGGCCGGAGTTATTATTACATAACAATATATTCTGAATATAAAGGTTATTCCGTGACCGTAATGGCGGAAAATTTGAATATCGGTGAAATGGTTCTAGGCAAGGACGACCAAAGTGACGATACCAAGGTAGAACGTTATTGCTACAACAACGATACTACTTTATGCGATGAGTTCGGCGGACTCTACCAGTGGGCTGAGATGATGCAATTGCCCAGTCGCTGCAATACGGAAAGTTGTGCGGACTTGATACAGCCGAACCACCAGGGAATTTGCCCGGATGGTTGGCGATTGTTTACATACGATGATTTTGCTGTTGTGATGGGGTATAAGGATGAATTCGGATCTGGTATTAAGGGGCTTCGCTCCGCTTATGCTTTCGGAGGGAACAACTACAGTGGTTTTTCACTTACTGGTGCTGGAATGAGAACAAAGGGGGGGGGGTTTGCTGATTTGAAGAAGGGGATGTATTGGTATCTTCCTGAAGAATTTGAAGGAAAAGAAATATCTCATGCTCATTCAGGTTTTGTATCATCCGATGATGATTACGCTCCAACAAGAAATAATAAAGCTACAAAAATTCAAGGTTATTCCGTCCGCTGTGTAAAAGTTGAACAGTAGTTTCGCTTATTTTGTCTTGCCCGGCAATCATACGTTGTCCGGGCATTTTTTTTAGTAAAACATTTGTAATTCAATTTACCCTTGCGGAGGATAACCTATGAAACAATTTTTAGCTACTTTATCTCTCGTCTTTAGTCTTTCGTCTTTTATCTCGTTGACCGCCTGCGGCGACGACAGCAGCACATCTGTAAACGACGAAGAATCGTCTTCTTCAGTCGTTCAAACCAGTAGTAGTGTCACCCTGAGCGGAGCGTCAGCGAAGTCGAATGGGTCTAGTTGCAGTACCAAAAAATCTTCAAGTAGCCGCATGGATTCTATCGGCTCTTCGAGCCTCCAGAATGACAAGAAATCCTCATCCTCGACGAAGAGTCCTTCGTCATCCTGGAGCGAAGCGATAGGATCCAGTAACAGTACCAAAAAGCCTTCCTCCTCCTCCAAAACCGTCGTTCAAAGCAGTAGCAGTGTCACCCTGAGCGCAACGTCAGTGGAGTCGAATGGGTCCAGTGCGGCATCCTCCAGCAGTGAGTATGTGCCTTTCGATCATTCGAAGACTTTGGCTGAAGATTGGCGTGTCGGAGAAAATCGTTACAAGCAATTCACTGACCCGCGTAATGGCCGCAGCTATTATTATATCAAGATAATTGGTAAAGATTATCTAGGTGATAAAGACTCCGTGACAATCATGGCGGAGAACCTGAACATCGGCGAGATGGTTCAGGGCAAGGACGACCAGAAAGATGACACAAAGATAGAGCGCTATTGCTACAATAACGACACGACCAAGTGTGATGAATATGGCGGACTCTACCAGTGGGCGGAGATGATGCAGCTCCCCAGCCGTTGCAATACCGAGAGCTGTTCGGACTTGATACAAGAAAACCATCGAGGCATTTGCCCAGAAGGCTGGCGTTTGATGAAGGATTTAGACTTTTATATCGCTTGGCATGCTGAAACAAATGAATATGGCATAGAAGGGGTTCGCTCTGCGTATCTCTTTAATGGATACAATTCAAGTGGCTTATCCCTCACCGGTGCTGGCTTGAGAAAGGCTGAAGGTGGATTTGCTGATTTGAAATTGGGTGCATATTGGTATTATTCCGAGGAATATGAAAAAGGGAAAGATTTGCGTGCATACGCAGGTTTTGTCTCTGCATTAGATGATTATGCTCCTGATCGTAATGCGAGCAATAAGAAAACCGACGGTTTCTCTGTTCGTTGCGTAAAAATTGAACAGTAGTTTCGCTTACTTTGTCATGCCCGGCAATCAAACGTTGTCCGGGCTTTTTTTGTAATCAACAAGTTGGCTTACCCTTCGACCATCTTCCATTCACCGAGAGTGCGTTTGTCTGAATCTATAATCGCTCCGATTTTGAAAAGCTTTTTTGGTGTCCCGTTGTCCATTTTTTTAACGGTATAGGGAATCAGGTAACCTTTGTCGTCAATCTGTTTTATAGCTTCTTCGACTGTCGCTGCCTTGTCTAATTTAAACTCGAATACATAAACAGCATCGTTCGTCTCGACAACGGCATCGGCACGCCCTGCGGCACTGCGGGCCTCTGTTTCGGTGACGAATGGCGAGCACATGCGAAACAGCAGATAGAAAATGGTTTTGTAATGGTCTTCGTCCTGTTGTTCAGCGTCGTAGGGGATTGAACTCAGGAACGCACGCAACATTTCCATTGCGTCATCCAATTTACCGTCGTAAATGGCATCTGTAAAGCGGATAATGAATGTGTCACTCTTGCTTTTTTCAATACCAGCATAGTGAGGTAGCAGATTTTTGAACATTCCTTCACGGACTTCTTCATTGGGAATTGCAAGTCTATAAACACTGCCGCGTGGGCGGAACCCTTTGATTGTCAAATAGCCGCTTTGGTAAAGTACAGGCATTGGGTTTGCGGAACTTTCAGCCGGGATGTTGAACATGTCCGCCGTTGCTTCGATGCCTTTGGCGATTTCTTCAGGATTTATATTGAATTTTTTGATTTGTTCTATAAGATGTATTGGCGTTCCCGTTTCGAACCAGTAGTTGGTGAGTTCCTTCTTTTGCAGCGAATTCATCAAGCTGAACGGATTGTAGATGTCGGGCGATTTTATCGAAAAATGGTAGCCGTCGTATTTACGTTTGAGTCCGTCACACACTTGTTCAAAAGTTTTTCCTGTTGCGGCCGCCATTGCCTCGATTTCGGGTTTCATTTGCGTGTGTAGTTCCTCTTCGGAAATACCGCAGAGGGTCGCGTACTCGTTGTCCATGCTGATGATGTTTAGGTTGTTGAGTTCGCTGAATACGCTGAGTTGACTGAACTTGGTAATGCCGGTAATGAAGATGAATCTCAAGTGAGCATCGAGGCTTTTCAATGGGCTGTAGAAATCGCGAAGCGTCTGCCGCATGGACTCAAAGGATGCTTTGTCAACAAGTGTGTCTAGCAACGGAGCGTCGTATTCATCGACTAGGAATACGACTTGTTGGCCGGTTTGCTGTTCTGCTGCAAGAATCAAGTTTTGCAAACGAGAACTGTTTTTTAGTTTTTCTTTGCACGATTGTGCAAGCTGTCCGTGAATTCCATAAAGTGATTCGAATTCCTTTAACTGAATGTCTAAAAGTTCGTCCAAATCGCCGGGCCTTTGGAATTTCATTCGGCTGAAATCGAACCTGAGCACCGGATGCTTTTTCCATTCGGTTTCGAGACTTTCAATAGCAAGCCCTGAAAACAGCTCCTTGCGGCCCGAGAAGTAGTCGTCGAGCGTGCTGATGAGGAGAGACTTCCCGAAACGTCGCGGACGTGCGAGGAAATAGACTTGCCCCTCTTTCGCTAATTTATAGACTAAAGCGGTCTTGTCAACGTAGATCGCGTTATCTTGCCGAATTTTTGAGAATGTCTGAATGCCTATGGGAAATTTACGAGCCATATTGACAATATATATTTTTTGCTGTGTGATGGATTGGGACCGCCCCGATTATGAAGGGCTTTTGGTCAAGCGTGCATGCCGTCTTTGAAATACCTTTCTGTTGAATGTTGTGCATTTTGATTGAGTTTTTTGTAAAGACTGCGTGAAAACTTTACATAACTAATTGCTATATTTTATAACAAAGTTTGTCTTGGAATGAGTTTATTTTGTAAGGTGCTTTGATGATTCTTGACCAGCAGCGAAAGATTTTTCATGAATCCTGGTACCGGCTTGCGGAGAGTAAAATTACTCTGCGTGCCAGCGTGCGAGTCCATCGCCAGGTGTACCGCGGTGTTTTGTGGTATGTGCTTTATGAACCGTTTACTAACCAGTATTACCGCTTGCCTCAAGGGGCTTACGAATTTATTTCCAAGTTGAGTTCCCGCAAGACCGTGGGCGAGGTCTGGAACGATTTGCTGAACAGCGGTATGGAAAACGTGCCTAGCCAAGGCGAAGTCATCGAGATGCTTTCGCAACTGTACCAGTCGAACATGCTTTTGTACGAGGGTGTCGATGATGGCATGATGTTGTTCGACCGCAACAAGAAGAAGGTGCAAAAGAAGGTGAAGGCCACGCTTTTGAACATTTTCTTTTTGAAAGTGC
>JAEEGG010003450.1_pt1 | contig 39401 bp, 24 predicted proteins | sample 9134161 | NCBI WGS metagenome assembly JAEEGG01 (sample SAMN16246543, study PRJNA631951) | gut metagenome | biome: gut microbiome; feature: rumen; material: CR-attached | host: Bos | place: Iran: Karaj | collected 2018-10 | reverse complement strand
CCTGCGGCACGTCGTGGATGAGCATTTCAAACTCACGCAGCGAGTGGGCCACCCCAATGTCCTTGCCGTCCTTGGTTCGGAACAGAAAATCGCCGTAGCCCAGATACTTAATCAGGTGGCGGCGCAGGTCGTCGAACAGGGTTGCGCTGTTTTTGTTGATGAAGAAAATCTTGTTTTCCGATGCGTTCTCAAGTTGCACGTCTTCAGTCGATTGCAGAATCACAGGCACGCTGAAAACCTGCTCGCGCATATATTTCACAAACTTCAGGCCCGCCTGCTTGTCGGGCTTGCCGCCCCAATCGAACTCAACGTCCGAAATCACGCACAGCAGAAAGTCCTTGTATTTGTTGAAGATAGCGATGGCTTCTTCGTAATTCCGCGCGTGCAGAATCTTCGGCCGCGACCGAATTTTTGTGATTTTGTTCAGTTCGTTCTTCTCAACTTCGGGCAGCAGTTTCTGCACTTGGTCGAACACAATCGAGTACAGAATCTGCAGATAACGAGAGTAATACGACGGCGAGTCTTCAATTAGCAGAATCACGCGCACCAGGCCCACCTTGGTGTCGTTGGCCACATTCACGCTGTCTTCTATCGACTTGACAATGGCGAAGATAATCGACGTGTCGCCCGTCCAGACAAACATTTTGTCGACCGATGTGATGGTGGGTATCAGATTGTTGAAGTATTTCTCGTCATCCTTCTTATTGATAAGCAGATAGACGGGAATCGAGTCGTTCATTTCCTTTATTTTGGCGCTCAAGGCGATGGGCGACTCGCGGTCGATGCCAACCATTAGAATCACAAGGTCGATGGGCGTGGTTTCGAGAATCTCGAGAGCGTCTTCTTCCGACGAGACGCCCGTGATTCGTGGCAGCGAGAAAAGGCTGTATTGGTAGATTTCGCCCATAAACTTCTCGAAAAACGTGTCGTCATTTTCGAGCAGGAAGGCGTCGTAAAGTGTTGATACAAAGAGTATATGCTTGATTTTGTACTTCATCATATCCAAATAGACGTACTTGTCCATCATTTGTTGGTTGAAGTACTGCTGAAGCGGCTTGTGCTCTTTCGAAAGCGAGCGCCGCAGTTGGTCGGTGCGGTGCTGCTGCACGTCGATGACGGCCTTTTGCAGGATTATCTCGCTGCCTTTGAAACTGTTAAGGTAGCCCGTGATGAGCCTTGCAATGTTGGCAAGCAGGTTGCGCTCTTCGGGCAGGAAAACGGGCTCGCCGCTCTGCTCAAAATCGCGCAGATAGTAAATCTCAATGCTTCCTTTTTTATTGTCGATGGTCGCAAACTGCTCATTCATACCCCATTGCGTCACCATAAAATTCAGGCTCGTGTATTGTTTGTCCTGAAATTTGATGCGCGCCGCAGCCCAGTCGTTGTGCAGCCACGCGCGGGGCAGCATATTGCAAATGCTCTGCAGCGTCTCGTCGATGGGCAGGCCGTGCTTCACAATCTGCGTTGTATAGTTGATGGCGTCCAACTCTTTGATTCTCTCGCGGTTCTGCACTTTAATGTCGGCATATTTGAGCCGCATCACTTGTGTGGCGATAATGTCGGCAACGCACTCAATGTACTGATTGTCAGCGGCATCGCTTACATTGCGCGCTGTTGGCCACGACACGTTTATCGAGCCCTTCACTTCGCCCACAATCACCACGGGCACCGATATGCGCTCGGCAGCGTCAGCCGCCAGCCCGTTGGTGTAACTGATGCCCTTGTAAACTATCGACACAAAAACGCCGTCGGTTGCATCGAAGCCCGCGGCCACGGTATTGGCCACATATTGCAGCATCGAGTTGCGGTCAGCAAACTGCGACGCTTCGGCCGTCATCAGTCCGATGGTGGCTAACATTTTGTCAGTCAGAAGGTTTTGCGAGTGCTGTTCCATAGTTTATTGCAGATAAGGGTTGTTGGTGCGTTCAAATCCGATTGAAGTCTGCAAGCCGTGGCCAGGCAGCACTGCGGTGTCGTCGGGCAGGGTAAGCAGTTGGTTTTTAATCGATTCGATAAGTTGCTGCTCGTCGCCGCCAGGCAGGTCGGCACGGCCTATGCTGTTGAAAAACAGCGTGTCGCCGCTGAAAAGCAGATTGTCGGCCTTGCTGTAGAGCGCCGCACCGCCCTGCGAGTGCCCAGGCGTGCTCAACACTTTCAGTTCCGACTTGCCGAAACGGACAATGTCGCCATTGCTGTAAAACTTTGTGGGATAGGCCACTGTGCGCTCGCCGAAACCGTAACTCTCGCAGATGTGGCCGAAATTCTCAATCCACGCCAGGTCGGCGGCGTGGCAGTAGATTTGCGGCTGATACTGCTGCGCCACCCAGTCGAGCCCGAAAATATGGTCCCAGTGGCAGTGAGTGCACAGCACCGCCTTGACAGTCAGGCCTTTGCCGCTGACAAAATCGTCCAGAGCCGTATTCTCACGCTCATTGAAATTGCCCGCATCAATGATGACCGCTTCGCCAGTCTCATCGTAAACAACGTAGGTGTTTTCCTGTATCGGATTGAAAACGAATTGTTTGTATTCCATTGCCAAAATCAGTTTTGAAAACGAAAATAACGAAAAATTTGGAACGGGGAATGTGGACATAAAAAATGCTATCTTTGCAAGAATGTGATTTATAACGTCAATGAATTTAATTAACAATATATCAGATAAATAAATACCATAAAAATGAATAAATATTGCAGTCGCGAAACGCAGAAAGACACTTTTAACTCCATATTCAAATTTTTTTCGATGAAAACAATGTTACGTAGGGTAGTGGCAATGGTTTGCCTGATGGTTGCAATGGTTGCGACAGTTGAGGCTCAGAACAGTTTCGCCTATCAGGCGGTGATTCGCAATGCAAAAGGCGAATTGGTTAGTAATCAAGAAATTAGCATGCGGTTCAGTCTCATCTATGAAGGGCAGGTTGTCTATAGCGAGACGCACACCCCTAAAACCAACCAGTACGGTAACGTTCAGGTGAATGTGGGAGAGGGTACAGCGGTGAGCGGAAAGTTTGCCGATGTTCCTTGGAGTTCGATGAAGGTGATGATGAAAATTGAGGCCGATCCGAATGGCGGCAACAGTTATATCGATTTGGGAACCATACAGTTGCAGCCAGCGCCTTATGCCATGTACGCACCTGCAGCTGGTGCAGTGAGCACCATTCAGGCTGGCGAGCCGAAATCTGACAGCGATGCTCTTTTCGAGGTTAAAGACAAAGACGGCAACGTGGTTTTCGCCGTTTATCGCGATGGCGTCCGCGTGTTTGTTGACGATGCCGACAGCACCAGCAACAAAGCCATGCGCACAGGTTTTGCGGTGGCAGGCCGCAGAGCAGCCAAAGAAGGCGGTGAGGCCGACATTTTCAGTGTGACGGCTGATGGTACGCAGGTGTTTGTCAGTGATGAAGATACTGCTGGAGGTAAGGCCATGCGCACGGGCTTCGCAGTGGCAGGGCGCAGAGCGGCTAAAGACTTGAACGCTGATTTGTTCACGGTAAGTTCAACTGGTACTCAGATATATATCAATAACGAAGAAGACGGCGACAAGGCCATGCGCACAGGCTTTGCAGTGGCAGGGCGCAGAGCGGCTAAAGATGATGGTAAATATCTGGAAATAAATGCTGATGGCACACGTGTATTCATCGATGATGATTCAACCGAGAACTCGGGCAAGGCCATGCGTACAGGATTTGCAGTGGCAGGCCGCCGAGCAGCCAAGGGCGATGCTGACAATAAGTATATGGAGATTACAGCCGACGGCACGCAGATTTATGTTGACGATGACGGAAAAGCCATGCGCACAGGCTTTGCGGTGGCAGGACGCAGGGCGGCTAAGGGCGAAAACATCAAACTCTTTGAGGTTAACAATTATGGAACGAAAATCTATATTGACGAGACTGCTGGCAAGGCCATGCGCACAGGCTTTGCAGTGGCAGGGCGCAGGGCGGCAAAAGATGGAAACTCAAATAGATATATGGTGATTGATGCCGATGGCACGCGCATCTATGTTGATTATGAGGAGGCTAAGGCCATGCGCACTGGTTTTGCGGTTGCTGGCCGCAGAGCAGCCAAAGACGCCGAGTCCAACACCATCTTGAAAGTTGACAATGTGGAAGGCACACGCGCCTATATTGATGATAATGAGGGCAAAGCCATGCGCACGGGATTTGCAGTGAGCGGACGCCGCGCTGCCAAAGACGGCGATCCTGACCTGATGCGAATCACAAGCGAGCAGTCGACGCTCACAGCCACAAATTTTGCCATGCAGGACAAGCAGACCAGCAACAACATTATGTCAATCACCCCCGAAAACACCAAAATCAATACCGATTTGTTTGTGCTTACAAATACAGAAAGCGATGAGCAACTGTTTGCAACTAACACCGAGGGTGCTGAAGTGAATGCCAACATTGTGTTGCTTGGAGAACAGGCACAATCGGTTGAAAGTAAACTAATTGCAGATACACTATTGTCGATAAACGAAATAGTTGCATTGCAATGCGCTCAGACAGCCGCTGTTTTGGGTGAGGCCGGTGGTTACCAGTTGCTGAAAATCTACGGCAGCGATTTGTTTGCTCCCGCGCTATCGGTTGACGCCGACGGCAACAGTTACATTCTGTTTGATGCCGATGGCAATGTAACATCTGCATTCGAGAGTGCGAAGGCCGCTGTGGTTATGACCGATGCCACGACCGACACAGCCAAAGTGCTTGTTTGGCCGCTCAAACAAAACAACGAACTGACAATCAGTTTTGGTGTGATGACATCTGATGGCACCGACAAGTATGTGAAGGTAACTGCCGTCATTAACTCAAAGGCAGGAGTGGAGCGCAAAGTTGATGTTCTGGCAGAGAATGGCTCAGTTGAGGTTTCAGGAAACCAGGTTTATGGCGAGATTGTCTCTTTAGAAGCCAAAAATGCTGAAGGTTATCACTTTGCACAATGGAGCGACGGCAACACCATCAATCCCCGCACAACGCGGTTCACAGGTGCCATCGCGTTCACAGCCTTGTTCGATATCAATACCTATGATATTAAGGTGAACCCCACCGAAGGCGGTAGAGTTGAAGGCGCGGAAACCTACAACTATGGAGACAAGGCCACAATTAAAGCCATCGCCGATGAGCATTATCACTTTGTTAGTTGGAACGACGGCAACACAGAAAGCGAGCGCCAAATAGAGGTTAAAGCCGATTGGGAACTCACCCCGACATTCGCACTCGACACTTTCTTGGTGAAGTTTGTGAACGGCAGCGAAACACTGCAATCGACCTATGTTAAATACGGCCAAAAGCCCGTATATGAAGGTAAAACACCAGAAAAAGAGGCTGACGCGGAGAATACTTATTCGTTCATCGGCTGGAGTCCTGAAATAGCAGAGACCACAACCGTGCAGGGCGAACAAACTTACGAGGCGCAGTTCGAAGCCAAGGAGCGTTTAAACACAGTCACAATAACATGGATTGTTGACGGAGCGCGCAAAGAAACATATTGGGAAGCAGGAGAAATGCCAGTATATGATAAGAATGGTAAATTGCCGACGAAAGCCGAAACCGAAGAATTCTCTTATGAGTTCTCACATTGGGATCAGGAAGTTGTTGAGGCTACCGAAAATGCAGAGTATACTGCTGTATTTAGTGAGAAAAAAAGGACTTACGCCATCACCTTCTATGATGCTGACGGCTCACTGCTAAAAACCGTGCAAGTTGAATATGGCACAGTGCCTGTATATGATGAAAATGGAAATAATCCGACAAAAGAGACTGACAATTACAATTCATATGTATTCTCAGGTTGGAAAGAAGGTGAACTTAAATCTGTAACTGGCACTGCTACTTACACGGCTGAATATACATCAACACCACGAATATACACTATCAGCACAAAGGTTGAAACCATCGGTTCTGACAAGGTGGGTGGTTCTGTATCGGTTGAAGGAGATATGACCTATGGCACAACAGCAACGCTGACAGCCCAGCCAAATGATGGTTATGTGTTTGTGTATTGGGGAGATAATCAAGAAAATACAGAATCGGTGCGTACCGTGACAATTCCTGATGAAACCACTTATACGGCAGTATTTGCAAAAGTCAACAAACTCACCGTAAAAATATCGCAAGAAGGTGTTGGATCGGTTATAGTTAAAGACAAAGATGGAAAAGAAATCCAACTTAGCGAGGCTGATGTTACAGTGGCAACATTGGACGGTTCAACTCCGCAGCCGACAGAGTGGTATGCATTTATAGTTAAAGGCGAAAAAGTGACGCTGGAGGCTGTTGCAAATGACGGCTTCGTCTTTAAGTACTGGAATGACGACCAAAGTTTGACTACGGCGACACTGAATAATGTTGAGATAAGTGAAGATGTTGAGTATACGGCTATTTTTGAGAAAAATCTCACTTTGAAATATGAATTGTGCGGAGGCAGTATGGTTGACCCGAATAAGCCAACCACGCTTACGGGACCAAGTTGGCAAGGATTTGCCTTCTATACGGCCGATGATGTTGTGCGCGAAGGCTATGAGTTTGATGGCTGGTACGAAATATACAATGAAGGCGAATATTCGAACAAGGTGACAGCATTGCCCGAAATGCTCGCCAGCAGCACACTTACACTCTATGCTAAATGGAATGAGAAAATCGTCTCAAGCTATCAGGCCAAATCATTTTCCGTAGCCGAGGGCAAGACTGTGAAATTCAGCCAGGGTAACTTGCAATATCAAGGTAGCACCAACACGTGGCGGTTTGCCGAACACCAATACGATGCTGTTGACATTGATAAATTAGCGTTCTCTTGTCAATATAATTATAACACAAACTTGAATGACCTAACCACCAATATTGGACCCGACTATGCCGAATGGATTGACCATTTTGGCTGGGGGTCTTCTGGCTATAACGGCGTTCAACCATATACACGCGACTATTCAGAAACGGTAACAGTTGGTGGTGGAACCAAAACTATTCACAATTTACTCCATATTTCGGGTATGACGGGTGACAATGCCCAATACGATTGGGGTGTTCACAATACCATCAGCAATGGCGGTGATGCCAATTGGCGTACACTTACGATGGATGAATGGCTCTATTTGGTTAATTCTCGCGAAAATGCCGCTAGTTTGCGCGCCCCTGCACGTGTAAACCGCTATGCGGGACTAGTATTGCTTCCTGATGACTGGACTGAAGCACCTCAAGGCATTACATTTAATACAACATTAAATGGAACAGGGAACACAGCATGGGCTACAAATGAGTATGATGCTCAACAATGGGCAAAGATGGAGAGCGCAGGAGCAGTCTTCCTGCCGGCTTCCGGAATGCAAGATAATTATGGTGATTGGCAATCTGCGAGCCATAATGACAGCAACGGCAGCACTATATATTTGTATTATTGGACAGCATCAAATGGTGGCCAAGATAGTTATGATATAAAAGGTGCCATTTATACTTGTTTAGGTTCTACAGGATCGACTGTTGCTGGTTATTATCCAAACGATGGTTCTTATATGCCCGTCCGTCTTGTGCAGGATGATCCAACGGAGGCACATCTCTATGTTGACCCAGATAAAGACGGCGACGGTCTGACTGCCGAAACTGCTCTGCCATCACTTGCGGCGGCACTTGATGAAGTCAAAGACGGCAATCTCGATTGGTATATCCATGTGAATGGAATGCTCTCGAGTCATGAATCTCAAGATGTTTTGGGAGAGATTTCTGCAAGATCACTCACCATTGAGGGCAGCGACTCTGGCGAGAACGGCTTCAGGGCGACTGGTGAAAACAACGCAGTGATGGTTATCGCCCCTGACAACGAGAACTTTACAGTAACTCTCAAAAACCTGAAACTGACTGGAGGTAAAAACTACAGTGGGGAAGGTGCATTGCGAATTGGCCAAATTTATGATAATAATTATGTATTAAAACCAACAAATGTCTTGCTTGAAAATGTATTGATTACTGACAATAGTGTTAACAACAATACGGAATCGCCTGTTGGCGTTGGTGTTTATGTTCACGCGGGCTCAAAACTCACCATTGGTGACGGAACGCAAATCACTGGCAACACAGTTGGAGATGCACATGTGGCTGTCTATAACGACGGTGAAATTGTTATGACAGGCGGTATGGTTGGCGGAAACAACGGAACCGACATTTTCAACGACGGTTCGCTGACACTCAACGGCCAGGCTGTTGCTGGAAATGTGATACTTACCGAAACTGGCAATAAAATCACGCTTGGCAGCGACTTCACAGCCACTGCCGACACCGTGGCAATGATTCTTCCGGCAAACTATCCTGACGGAACAAACGATGTGCAAGTGCTTGAATGTGCAAATACAGAACTTCTTGCCAATGTTTGCGGCAAGTTTGCAGTGGCACCTTATCAGGAAAGTCAAGACGACGAGCCAATCTATTATTTGGTTAACTCCAACGGCAATTTGGAGCAGGGATGTGCAGTTTTATTTATGAGTGATTTTTCATCTGTAAACCCAATCAGTGTGGCAGTGCTTCCTGTTGGCAGCGAAATATCCGCACCAAATACTGGTGTACTTACCATTCCCAATGGCTGTGAATTTGACGGTTGGTTGAGAATGAAAATGGATGATGCAACTCACGAACAACCAACTTTTTCGTCAATCGATTTTGACTCATATCTTGTTCAAGCCACCGACGACATGATTCTGCTTTTCCCCGAGTGGACAAAAACAATCTATGTGCAATCTGGAGTAGAAATCGGCGATGGCACAAGCGACCATCCATTTGGATCCATAGAGAATGCTGCTTATGGTGGCATGACAGGAATGACCACAAATTATATATTGAAAATCAATGGACAACTTAGCAATCAGAATCTTTCTGGAGGAGCGGCCAACAGTATCACCCTTGATGGCGCACCAGAAAGTGGGGGCAATGCTGGTTCGTTAGGTTGGTTGCAAGTGTATACTTCCACACCAGTGATTGTGAAGAATCTGACAATCGACGCACTTACTTATGAACAAGACGAGACCTATGGCAATTTGACATTGGGCGAAAATGCGGTTATCACTATTAATGTGGGCATACGTGGTGGTGACAAACTTACAATGCTTGAAGGTTCGCAAGCCGCGTGCGTTTACGCAGAAGGCAATGTTGTTATGCACGGCGGCGAAGTGAAAGGACGTGATACGAATTCTGATGGCGTAAATGATGAATATGTGGAGATTTCGGGCAACGGCACCTTCACAATGAGCGGCTCGGCCAAACCGCATCAGGTGAAAACGAGCAATAAGATAATGATTGACGGACAGTTCACATACAATGATAATGATGACTACATCACCTACATTGATTATTATGACTATGAATTAATGCTTGGTCAGCCAGTGCTTGAACGTGCTGATGGATTTGAAGGTGATCTGCCATTCAATCGCTTCGCATTAGCCAACGAAGGTTATGAGATTAGTGATAAGGGTGCAGTGCAGAAGAAGGGAAATGGCACCAGTGATGCAACAACAATCTGGGTCGGTGGTGAAAATGCAAGCGATGATTACGAAAACAGTAGCCAAGACTATCCGTTTGCAACCATTTATAAAGTATCATCGTTCATCAACGAAGGAAACCCAAATGGCAGCAGCGAAACAAATTATGTGATAAAGGTAACAGGCACAATTGAAGAAGAAGGTTATTTGGATATATATGAGGATAAAGCAGCAACAGTTCGTATTGAAGGAACCACAAGCCTTGTTAGTGGTGTGCCGCAAGATATAATCAATGGACTTATAATCCGAACATCAGAAGAAGAAATAACATTTACTTTAAAAAACATAAAGATAACCAGTACTAATGTAGGCCTTTATGTGGGTGATGCATCAGATGGAAATCGCCCCTCGCATGTGATATTAGATTCTGGCGTGCTGATTGAAAATTGTGGCGCGGACGGAGAATACACTAATGGAGTGGTGGTTGTAGGAAATTCAACACTCAAAATAAAAGAGGGTTGTGTGATACGCAACAACCATGGCGACCAAGGTTCTGGCATGCAGGTTTATAATGGAAGCCAACTCATATTGTATGCTGGAGCGGTTGTCGATGCCAGCAACGATGTATGGCTTGAAACAGGTGCAATAGTCACCGTTGCCGGACTCAATGAAGGCACAGAGAAAATAGCCACCATCACCCCAGAGGATTACGATTATGATGGAGCCTTGATTGGAGTTAGTGATGGAGTTTCGCTATCAGACGCATGCGCAAGATTTGATGTTACACGCAAAGACAATAATTGCTATGGAATTGCCAGCAACGGCATTCTGGAAAAGATATCTTGCGGCGGCACATCAAATAACGGCGGCGGAATGCCTGAAGGGTTTACTAAGGTTGATGGTGGAACAATTGATAGAAGTTACAATGTCGGTTGGAATGATAATGACTTTGTGGATGATAATAATATGATTATTCCAAGTTTGTTGGTGTGCAATCATTTGGTGAGCCAGTATGAGTATGAGCAATTGATGACATACTACGGTGCAGTTCATAGCGAACACTCGGATTTACAACCATCAGAAACCAGTGAAGAAGCCAAGAAAAACACTCCGGCTTACTACGTATCGTGGATTGATGCCATAATTTATTGCAACTTGCTTAGTATGGCCGAACACAAGGATCCTGTATATAGTATTGATGATGTTACCGACCCTAAAGCCGCGGGAAAATGGGAATATTGGAGTGCGGCGCAAGTAGAAGGTAAGTACTATTCCAATGATATTTCGGATGGTACAGGTTGGGATTCAGATGGTGGTAATTTCAAGTTCAATTTCTCTGCTAATGGCTATCGTCTGCTAACATCGGCCGAGTTCAACTATCTTCTCCAGCACGAACATGATTTAATCGCCAATGGCAACTATAATGAGTGGTGTAACACCTATAAATATGATTCAGATTGTAAGCGTGTATGGTATGATGGAGAAAATGATGAGGTTGCAGATGGCGAGGATGCTAAATACAATTATACTCGAGAGTCAAATATGGGCTTCCGCATTGTCCGTAACGCAGACGCAAACAGCAACGGTGGAACCACGTCCTACATCGGTTCTAAACAGCCAGGAGCGACATTGGCCGTGGGTGACATCGTGTTCAGTGATGGTTCGGCCGAATACTACACAAGTCTAACCGATGCGCAGAAACCGTCTGCTATTGCCGTGATTTTTGATGCCAGTGCTAAAAAAGGTGTAGGTCTGGTGCAAAGTGCTACCATGAATTGGGCTACGGCTAATGCTCAAATTTACTATGATTCAAATTTTGCTGCTAAGTTGTATGCAGAGAGCCACGACGATGATGGTTCGTTGAACAACTATTCCATCACCGACGATATGAGTTATTATCCAGCCTGGCAATGGGCAATCAACTATAGTAATGTTGTCACCAACTTGACAGCGGAATATCAGACTGGTTGGTATTTCCCCGCCAAGAATGAGGTTTCAACGCTCATCAACAACGCGACGGTGGTTAGCGCAGCACTGCAAGCAGTTGGCGGTACAGGTATAGATGGAAATTATTGGACGTCAACTCTGGACAGCGACGGTATGCCTTTCTCATACTTTAATGGAAGTATGGGAGCAATGGCAGGCTTCCAATCCAATTTCAGTGTGTGCGCAGTCCGTAAATTCTAAGTTTTTCGAAAACGCAAAAAAACACCGCCCAAATATCAGGCGGTGTTTTTTTTATGCCTGAGGGTGGGTGAGTGGATTGTTCAAAAAACGCACTTCAATCCCCCGAAAAATCTCCCCACTAAGTATAAATACCACCTTTTTTTAGGCATAAAATGGCTATCGCGTCTGCCTACTAACCCCTACTTTTGCAGCGTTAATAGGTGGGTATGGGCAAACTTTACGACCAATTGATGGAAGATGTGCGTTTTGTCGAGGGACTGAACGCCTGTATGAACTGCGGAATGTGCACGGGCGTGTGCCCTGCCGCCGAGTTCTACGACTACGACCCGCGCCGCATTGTGGACGAGGTGCAGAAGAAAGACGAGGCCGTGATTGAGACCCTTCTGAAATCGGAAACCATTTGGTACTGCGGGCAGTGTATGAGTTGCAAAACCCGCTGTCCGCGTGGAAACACGCCTGGATTCGTCATTCAGGCGCTGCGCAAACTGTCGGTCAAACTGGGTTACTTCACCTGCTCGGAGAAGGGCCGTCAGCAGTTTGCAATCAAGCGCACCGTGGGGCATAGCATTCTGGAGCGCGGCTACTGCGTCTATCCCGACATTGTCACACCCTGGATGCACCCCGAGCAAGGCCCCAACTGGGAGAGTATCTACAACAACACCGAAGAGTTTATGGCCAAGTTGGACATTCCGTACAAGAAAGAGGGTGCGGGCCCGCTGCGCAAAATCGACCAAAAAAACCTTGACGAACTCAAGCGAATCTTCGATGTGACGGGCGGAACCGAGATGTATGACTGCATTGAGAAATATTCGGCCGAGAAGGCCAAGGAGATGGGCGTCGATATTGAGAACGGCGACTATCTGAATATGGTTTTCAAAACAAATTCCGACTACGATGAGTGAACAATGCGTTGCAAAACAGAACTTGTGGGCTAAATATCAGAAAGATATAGCCGACGACCACTACTACTACTGTCGGAGTTGCATTCGGCAGACGTTCTTCCCCGCGTCGGAGCGCGCCTATCTCAACATTATGCGCGACAAGTTGGGCAAGGACCTTTTCGACGACCCCAACCACACCACCTGCACGGGAATCGCCTACCACTCTGACCTTGTGCCGATGCAGACCACCGAAACCGTCATTGCGCGGCATTTTGCGCTGATGACGGAGGCTGGATATGAGAATATGGCCATTTCGTGCGTCACGTCGTTCGGACTCTACACCGAACTACTGCACACGTGGGAGGAATTCCCCGAAGAGGAGGCTAGGGTGCGCCAATATCTTTGGGACGCCACCCGCCGCGAGTTCAAGAAACCGAAAAACATTGCCCACACGTCGGACACTATCTATAAATTCCGCAACGAGATTGCCGCGCAAATGGTTCGCCCGCTGGTGAATGTGAAGACTGGCGAGCCGCTCAAGGTGGTTGACCACATTGGCTGCCATTATGCAAAGATGTTCCCCACAAAGGGCGTTGGCGGAGCGGAGTTCCCGCGCGTGCTTACAGGAATGGTGGATGCGTGGGGCGGCACCCCGATTGACTACCCCGAACGCCGCCACTGCTGCGGTTTCGGCTTCCGCAACTATCTGGTGATGGCCAACCGCGGATATTCAGTCGCCAACTCGAAGAAGAAATTTGAGTCGATGGCGCCGTACAAACCCGATTTTATTGTGACCAACTGCCCTGGCTGCGCAATGTTCCTTGACCGTTGGCAATATACAATCCAACAGATGGAAGGCACCACCTACGGCCCTGACGGACAAGGCATTCCGTCGCTCACCTACGAGGAGATGGCAGGTCTTGTGTTGGGCTACGACCCGTGGGAGTTGGGCTTGCAGATGCACCAAGTGGACGTGGAGCCGCTGCTCGACAAGATGGGCATTCAATACACACCGCGCGACAAATGGACGGGCAAAAAACATTGATGATTATGCAACAGAAAAACATAGCGATAATTGGCGGCGGACCCGCTGGAATTGAGGCTGCGGCAAGCCTTGCGGGGCTTGGGCACCACGTGTGGCTAATCGAAAAAGAGAGTGAACTGGGCGGCCATTTGAGGCAGATGTACAATCTCTTCCCCGACAAGCGCCCCGCCAACGAGGTTCTGCAGGAGATGCTCTCGCACGTCAAAAATGCCAATATCGATATTCTGACAGAAACGCAAGTGACTGATTGCAAACAGATTGACAATCGCTTTACGCTGAAAACCGACAAAGGCCAAACGCTTGAGGCCGACGCCGTGCTGATGGCCACTGGCTACCGCCTGTTCGATGCCGCTCGCAAAGAAGAGTACGGCTACGGAATCTATCAAGGCGTGATTAACAGTTTCGAACTCGAGGCGATGCTGAAAAACAATGCGCTGAAGAACGTGAAAGGCGAAGTGCCGAAACGCGTGATTCTGCTGCACTGCATTGGCTCGCGCGACGAGAAAGTCGGAAATAACTATTGCTCAAAGGTTTGCTGCGTGACAGCCGTCAAACAGGCAATCGAAATTAAACGCCGCCACCCCGAAACCGAAGTTTTCTGTTTCTATATGGATATCAGAATGTTCGGGCCTTTCTACGAGGAACTCTACCGCGAGGCGCAGGAGAAGTGGAAAGTGACGTTTGTGCGCGGAAAGATTTCGGAGGCGGCCGCCAATCTCGACGGCGAGATTCAGATAAAAGCCGAAGACACGCTCATTGGCAAGCCCCTGCATATGCGCACCGACCTGCTTGTGCTGATGTGCGGAATGGAAGCCGACACCGACGAGCCCGTTGCCAAACAACTCGGCATTGAGCGCGGCGCAAACCGATTCTTCCGCTCGGCCGACAACTACACGCGCTACAACAACACCAACGTTGCGGGAGTGTTCACCGCTGGCGCCTGCACCGCCCCAATGAATATTATCGACACCATTGCCAACGCCCGCGCCGCGGCAATTTCGATTCACGAATATTTGGGAGGTAGGAATTAGGAGTTAGAAATTACGAATTCAGAATTCAGAATAAATTGAAAATTTAAAACCATACCAACTATGACCACCAACATTTTCAAATCCGCTATCGCCGCTTTGGCACTTTTGGTTGCTTTCAACTCGTGTAAAGAGGAAAAAACGAAATTCCACATTGAAGTAGCCTGCAATCCCGAACGAGGAACAGTTACTGGAACGGGCGATTATGCGGAAGGCTCAAAAGTAACAATATCCGCCGCAGGCAAAGACGGCTATCGGTTTATTGGTTGGAAAGAATATTCAGCACTAACCGATAGTGTGGTAACGATAAATATTGTTTCAGACAGAACTTATACTGCGATTTTTTGCAAGGCAGACGTAATTGAAAAATTTCAAAACGGTTATAAAAAAACTTCCGAAACCATTGACGAAGATACAATTAGATATGAAGCCGTGCCCGATGAGAATTACTATTTCCTGAAATGGAGCAATGGCGAAATCAACCCTGTCATAATAACACAAGAAGCAATAACTGATTTAACGCCAATTTTCAAGCAATATCCCGAAGGTTCAATCCACGCATTATTTTTTGTAAGCGAAACCAAGCGTGTGATTTTCTCTAAAGGCAATCTGCAATTCAATCCCACATTGGGCACCCACACCCGCGCCGATGGCACAACAGCCCCTGGCACTTGGCGTTTTGCCGAAAAACAAACTGATTATTTTAAAGGTGACAGTATAGTTAGCGCCACATACGATGGTTGGATTTGTCATTTTGCTTGGGGAACAAGCGGATGGAGCGGAAGCGGTGCAACTTATTATCAGCCATACGATGGTTATATATATATTTATTCTAATGATAAAACATATGGTCCGGAAGGTGCAAATGCGGATTCCATTGCCAAACTTTATGGTCCGCAAGGCAACTATGATTTGACAGGCGATTATGCCTATGCCGATTGGGGTGTTTATAATCCAATATCAAACGGTGGCAATAAACCGGGAATGTGGCGAACTTTATCCCGTGATGAATTCTATTACTTCGCAAAAAACAATTATAAAATACGACCCATTACTGATTTTTATTGTTTTTACGAAGGTGAAGTAAATCCCATTCTTAATGATTATAGAGAAGGAATAGATAAGAATTTGGATGATTGGATTAAAGTCATTGATGCTAAAAACGACTTGTTATTTTTCTATAATTATTTTGGACTTGAGGTATGGACTGCAAGTTCTGATGAAGATTATGACGACTATGCCGAAGTAGAAGATGTCTATCACGTATTAAATGGTATGAATTTTATAGACAAACGGTGTATGCGTTTTCCCGTCCGTTTAGTAATGGATGTTGAGGAATAAAAAACTAAACTTCTAAACTCTAAACTTCTGAACTTTTAACTTTTAACTTCCAATGTGGGGCTTTAAGATAGCAAAATCGCAGAGTATCAACTACGACCGCAACGACAAGGAGATAATGCGGACGGTCTTGGAGAACGAGCCGTCGCTGCGCGTTTGTATGGCCTGCGGAGCCTGCACCGCCACCTGCTCGGCGGGCAATCTGCTGCCCACATTCAACATTCGCCGCCTGAACACCCTGCTGCAGCGCGGCGAGTACACGCAACTGCGCAACGAACTCAACAACTGTATGCTCTGCGGCAAATGCACGCTCGTCTGCCCGCGCGGCGTCAATATCCGCAACATTGTTCTTAACACACGCGAAGCCTTGATGAAATATGAATCCGACACCATTTGACATATTCGTTCTGCCGTTCACCGTAGGAATGAGCCTGCTATTTGCCTATCTCATACTGAAATACGCAAGTTGGATTTGGTATTTCGACCGCGACGACAAACTGCGAATCCTGCGCGGGCTCTTCAGCCTGAAATCGCTCAAAGCCGTAAAAGAGATTTTCCTTGAGAGCCTTGTCCACCGCAAGATGTTCCTGGTAAACAGGCGGTTAGGTTATATGCACTTCAGCCTGGCCTTCGGCTGGTTTCTGCTGATAGTGATTGGCGCGTTCGAGGCGCACATTTATATGGGCGGCGCCGCACCGTTCTATTTCCCAATTTTCTTCGTCTATTTCGTGCCCGACGACGAGTCGTTCTTCTTCGCCCGCGGCTTTGTGCAACTGATGGACGCGTCGCTGCTGCTCGTGCTTTCGGGCGTGGTGGTGGCCATTGTCAAGCGGTTCTACAAGCGCATTGTGGGTATGCGGAGCACAACCAATCTGCGCTTGCGCGATAAGATGGTGCTCTACTCGCTCTGGCTCATTTTCCCGTTGAGGCTCTTGGCCGAAAGCGCCACCTGCGGACTGCACGGCTCGGGCGGCTTCCTGACCTATCCCGTGGGCCAAATGATGGCCGCCACGCTTCCGCTCAAGGCGATGGAATACCCGCTCTGGTGGGCCTACTCAATAGACCTTTGCCTGTTCTTCATTGGGCTGCCCTTCAGCCGATATATGCACATTCCCACCGAGATGGTGCTTATCTTCTTCCGCAACTGGGGCATACGCCTGAAGCCCGACAATCCGATACTCGAGGAGGTGATGGTGCTCTCGTGCCCGCGCTGCGGCGTTTGTATCGACCGCTGCCAACTCAACACCGCCGTGGGCAACCACGACACACAGGCCGTCTATTTCCTTCAGCGAATCCGCAACAGCGAGGAGCATTCAGCGCAAGCCAAAAACTGCCTGATGTGCGGCCGATGCGAGTCGGTCTGCCCTGTCGGGATAGATTTGAACGCAATCCGCCTGCGCCACCGTCAGAACTTCACGCCCGAAACCTTTGTGCCGCAATACAACAACGCCGATGCGCAAAAGGTTGATGTGGTGTTCTTTACAGGATGTATGGGCCACCTGGTTCCCAAAACCAAAGACGCGATGGTGAAGATTCTCGACGCTTCGGGCGACCGCTACTGGTTTATGGACGCCGACGGAGGCATTTGCTGCGGCCGTCCGATGAAACTCGCAGGACAGACCGCCGCCGCCCAAAAACTGATGGCCAAAAACCGTCAGTCCATTATCGAGAGCGGTGCGCGCACGCTTGTCACTTCGTGCCCAATCTGCTACAAGGTTTTCCGCGAGGACTACAATCTCGAAGGCATTGAGATTCTGCACCACACCGAATATATTAAACGCTTGATTGACAGTGGAAAGATAAAAGTCGGCAAACTAAACACCGCCGTTGCCTACCACGACCCGTGCGAACTTGGCCGTGGCGCTGGCGTTTACGAGCCGCCGCGCGATGTTCTGAGCAGCGTGGCCACTCTGCAAACCACCGCCAACGAGCGCAAAAACTCGCTCTGCTGCGGCGGCAGCCTTGCCAATCTGACACTGCCTTCGGCCGACAAGGCGCGCATTGCCGAGCAGGCAATGTGCAGCCTGACCGCCAACCGCCCCGACGTGGTGGCCACCGCCTGCCCGCTCTGCAAGAAAACTCTCAACCGCACCCAAATGGCACCCGTGGCCGATGTTGCAGAACTGGTTGCAAAGGCGATGATAGAATAACTGAAGGACGGAAGGACTGAATAACTGAAGGACTGAATGCGTGAAGGATTTTGAGTATCTTTGCCCAGACGAAACAAACTACTTAAACACCTTGCACCTTGTAACTTGCATCTGATTACTTGTAACTTACACCTTGCACCTTGTAACTCATAATAAGCAATGACCTTCCGCGAGATATTGAAAAAATATTGGGGCTACGACTCGTTCAGACCGTTGCAGGAAGAAATCATTCAGTCGGTGGCCGATGGGCGCGACACACTTGCGCTCATGCCAACTGGTGGCGGAAAATCCATTACATTTCAGGTGCCGGCAATGGCCAAACCAGGTCTGTGTCTGGTTGTTACGCCGCTCATTGCCCTGATGAAAGACCAGGTGGAGAACCTTCGGGCGCGCAACATCAAAGCCTACGCCATCTACACCGGCATGACCAGCCACGAGGTGGCGCTCGCACTCGACAACAGCATCAACGACCCGCAGACCAAATTCCTCTATTGCTCGCCCGAACGGCTTGGCAGCGAGATGTTTATCGCAAAGGTCAAGCAAATGAATATCAATCTGTTGGCCATCGACGAGTCGCACTGCATTTCGCAATGGGGCTACGATTTCCGTCCGTCGTACCTTCAGATTTCCAAAATCCGCCAGGTGCTTCCCGATGTGCCTGTGCTGGCAGTCACGGCCACAGCCACTCCGGAGGTTGTCGATGACATTCAGAACAAACTCGAATTCCGCGCCAAGAATGTTTTCCGCAAAAGTTTCGAGCGCAAAAATCTGATTTATCTCGTCCGCGAGGTTGACGACAAACTGAAGTATATGTTGCGTATTATCAGCCATATACCAGGTACAGGCATTGTCTATGTCCGCAGCCGCCTCAAAACGAAGGAGATTGCCGATTTTCTGGTGCAGAATGGCGTGAGCGCCGATTTCTACAACGCCGGTCTCACCACCGAAGCCCGCAACGAGAAGCAGACAGCGTGGAAAAGCGGCCAAACGCGGGTGATTGTGGCCACCAACGCTTTCGGCATGGGCATCGACAAGCCCGACGTGCGGTTTGTCATCCACATTGATTTGCCCGACACGCTTGAGGCCTATTTCCAGGAAGCCGGTCGTGCCGGACGCGACGAGAAGCAGGCCTTTGCCGTTCTGCTCTATCATAAGTCTGACAAACAAAGACTTGCGCAGCGCATCAGCCAGACATTCCCCTCAACCGACGATTTGCGGCACGTTTACGAATGTCTGGGCAGTTTTCTCGGTGTGCCCGAGGGCGGCGGCAAAGAGATGTCATTCAATTTCGACATGTCGCAGTTTGTGCACGTATTCAAATTCAGCAAGATAATCGTCGACAGCAGCCTCCGCCTCCTTCAGCAGTGCGGCTACATCAGTTACAGCGAGGACGTGAACAATCCGTCGCGGGTGCTGTTCACTGTCGGGCGCGACGACCTCTACCGCTATCGCGCCAGCGGCACCGACGACAACATCATTAAGTTTGTGCTGCGAACCACCAGCGGCGTCTTCAGCGAGTACCGCCCCATCGATGAGGGGTTGATTGCCAGAACTTTAGGCATCACGCGCGATACGGTTTATGAGTGCATGAAAAAATTGAACCACGATCACATCATCAGTTACATTCCGCAGAACTCGCTGCCGCAGATATACTACAACGAGGAGCGTCTGCCCGCAAAATCGCTCTATTTCGGCCCCGAGCACTATCTCGACCGCAAAAAACTATACGTTGAGAAAATCAACGCCGTCATCAACTACGCAACCAAGTGGGAGTGCCGTGTGCAGCAACTTCTGCACTATTTCGGCATGAACGACGTGCCCATGTGCGGCACTTGCGATGTCTGCACCAGCCGCCACGAAACCGGCATAAGCGAGTATGAGTTCAATTTGCTTAAGGATTTGATTTATAAATGCATATCCGGCGGTGATGTGGCCATTCACAACTTGCCCGACCTGATAGGGAAGGAGCAGGGCAAGGTTGGACGCGTGGTTCGTTGGTTGCTCGACAATGATTTTGTGGAGGAGGATGAAAAAGGATTTTTGAAAGTTAAAGAATTATGAAACAGAAACTTACCGCTCGCGACATACAATCGTACATCAAACTCGTTGTCTGGGTTTTCGTGATTGCCTATCTCTGTTTTTCATCGGGCAGCAAGTTCGACAATCTGAACATCGACACCATAATCCCTGCTTGGCTGCTGCCGCACATGGACAAAGTGGTGCACTTCACCATGTTTTTTTGTCTGGCGTTTCTTATAAGGTCGTTGCGGTGGCAGCAGACAATTGACAACCGGCTCTATGCCATTTATCTGATTGCAGGTGTGATATATGCAATTGTTACCGAAATGGTGCAGTACTATTTTATAGCCACTCGTAGCGGCGATGTTCTCGATTTTGGCTGTGATGTGGCTGGTATGGCATTGTCGGTACTTGTTTTCCCGTTTTGGCCGAAATTCGTGAAGACGGTTTTCGGCTGATTGGAGCCTTGCCGTTTTACAGGTCATTCATCAACTGTTTGTTTTTTCTGATACCTGCAATTCATGAATGCGGTTTTGAATTTTGGGTAAAGTGCTATTCCACAAATCAGTCAGTTCGGCAATAATCTTCTTGATGTCTTTACCGTCTTCTTTGTTTAATTCATCTTCAATTACCTGTATCAGTTCGGCAGCCGATGTCATGCCCATGTAGCCGAACGCAGTTTTGAGCGAGTGCATTTTCATGCGAATCTGCTCAGGATTGTTGTCGGCTAGTGCGGCGCAGAGTTCTTTTATGTCGGTCGGCACATAATCGGCATACACATTGACCACATTCATCACCTCGTTGTAGTCATTGGAGCAGACATCGATGAGCGGACTGAAGTCGAAACTGTTGTCGTCGCTCTTTCCGGCGGTGTTTTTGGCAGTATTTTTTTGCTGTAACTCGATTTTCAGACCTGCGTATTTGCAGATTTTTGCAAATAACTCGTCGGGGTCGAAAGGCTTGGCAATGTAGTCGTTCATGCCGTTGTTCAGGCAGCGGTTGCGCTCCTCTTCAAGAGCGTGAGCGGTCATTGCAATGATGGGCACTTTGCCGTTGGCTGAACCAATGTGGCGGATGGCCTCAGTGGCCGAGTTGCCGTCCATCACTGGCATTTGAATGTCCATTAGCACCACGTCGTAGAGAGTGTTTACAACCTTCTCTACTGCAATCTGCCCATTTTCGGCAATATCAATTATGGCGTTTTTGTTCCACGATTTCAGGGTGTCGATGGCTAGTTGTTGGTTGATGTAGTTGTCCTCAGCAAGCAGAATGTGCAGCGGTGCGTCAGTCGAAAAATCGCTGCTGGCGACGGGCTCTTTTGCGTCAGTTTTTTCATCGGCCTCGTCCAGAATCAGGTTGAATCTGAATGTTGCGCCGTGGTTCAGTTCGCTCTCGACTTCAATTTTGCCGCCGTACATCTCCACCAGTTGCTTGGTTATCGACAAGCCAAGTCCTGTACCGCCGTATTTGCGAGTGGTGTCCTCGTTTGCCTGGGTGAAACTCATAAATATGTCTGACAGTTTCTCTTTCGGAATGCCGATGCCGTTGTCGGTTACTGAGAAAGCAAGATTGATCTGGCCGTTTTCGCGACTAATCGTGCTGATTGACAGATTGATTCGGCAGTCAGTGTTTGTGAATTTCACAGAATTGTAGAGCAGATTGGTCAGAATCTGGTTTATGCGGTGCGGGTCGCCAGTGACAAATGCTGGAACGTTGTCGGCAATGTCGATGGTAATTGTGATTTCTTTGTTGTCGCGCTTCACCGAGACGGTGTTCACACACTTGTCGACCAAGTCGCGGAGGTCGAAACGTATTTTTTCAAGTTCGATTTTGCCGGCCTCAATCTTCGACAGGTCCAGAATGTCGTTGATGATGAATAGCAGGTTGTTGCCGGCATTTTTGATGTTTTCAAGATATTTGAGTTGTTTCTCGTCGGGCTCCATTTTCAGCAGCAGGTTTGTGAATCCGATGATTGCGTTAAGCGGGGTTCGGATTTCGTGGCTGGTGTTGGCCAAAAACACGTCTTTCATGTGGTTGCTGCGGGTGATCTCGGAGTTCATCCGCTCCAAATCCTCCTTTTGGGTGTTGATGATGCCGAGCGCTTTCTCCAGTTCCTGCTTTTGTATCTCAATGCGGTACAGGGCCTTTTGCAGTTTGATGTGGTGCTGGCTCGATTTCTTGAATGCCGCCTCCAACTCTATTCGCTCTGCGTCAAGTTTGTCAATTTGGGTTTGCGCCACAACGTTTTTTTCCGTCAGATTACGGGCTTTTGCAATCAGGTCGGCCTCACGGCTGCTCGAGTACATAATCTGCGATATGATTGAAGCTCCCATTATCTCTCCATTAACAATGTATGGCGAGAAAATAAGGTCGGTGCGTTTTACAATGTTACCCGTCTTGATTTCTTCCGATTTGTAAGTGATTGTGCGTTTGTATTTTATGCACATGTTGAAGTAATTGGCCAAATCTTTTATCCGGCCATTGTAATCTTTTAGGTTCTCACCCTTGTGCACACCTTTGATGGCGTGGTCGCTGTTTGATGAGTCAATGTCGGAGCGTAGAAATCCATTCACATCGAAGTAGAGGGCGCAAGTCTTTTTCTGAATCAAGTTTTTGTAATCTAATTCTGACGATTGGTTGGCTGAAGGATGCTTAAACAGTAGAATTCCGACCATGGTGGCCAGTATGGCATAAATAGATACTAGGACTAGGGCTGCAATCATGACAAAAAATCAACTATTAAATGATTCTGCAAGATAAGTTTTTTTTCATTTGGCGATAAAAAAACGGTGCCGTTTTGTTTCGACACCGTCTAGTAGCGAGAGCGGGGCATGATCCCGCGACCTCATGATTATGAATCATGCGCTCTAACCAGCTGAGCTACCTCGCCATTTGCTAAAGCGGGTGCAAACGTACTGCTTTTTTTTAAAATACAAAACAAAAAAGCATCGAACCTCAAAACAAGTTTTTGTGCAGTTCTCGTGATCCAATCTTGCCACATCGCTATCTCTGAAACACAGTTTTATGGCATTTTGTTTGCTTACTGATGATAGACTTAACTCCTTGTATTTCATTGCATTAAATTGTATTCAAAATAGGCACGAGGATTTCTACGTAATCCACGTAAAACCCCGACACTCAACATCGTGGTATTTTTTCAGCATATATTTTTGACACGTCAAAACGACGAAATTTAACTTTTAAAAACATAAAACAATGTCTGACATCTTAAATGTAGAAGTTGACGAGTTTATGGCGAAACTTATCGCCAAAAACCCGGGTGAGACTGAGTTCCACCAAGCAGTACGGGAAGTTGTTGAGTCGCTTATGCCTTTCATCAACGAGAACCCGAAGTACAAACAAGGCAAGATTCTTGAGCGTATGGTTGAACCAGAGCGCGTGATTATGTTCCGCGTTCCTTGGTTGGACGACAAAGGCGAGATTCAAATCAACCGCGGTTTCCGCGTACAGATGAACAGCGCCATCGGCCCCTACAAAGGCGGTCTGCGTCTGCACCCAACTGTTAACTTGGGTATCTTGAAATTCCTTGCTTTCGAGCAGGTATTCAAAAACAGCCTTACCACTCTGCCGATGGGCGGTGGCAAAGGTGGTTCTGACTTCGATCCTAAAGGCAAATCAGACAACGAGGTTATGCGTTTCTGCCAGAGCTTTATGACTGAGCTCAGCAAGCACATTGGCGCTGACACCGACGTTCCTGCAGGTGATATAGGCGTTGGCGGTCGTGAGATTGGCTATCTGTTTGGCCAATACAAACGTCTCCGCAACGAGTTCACTGGCGTTTTGACCGGTAAAGGCCTGAACTGGGGTGGTTCACTCATCCGTCCTGAGGCAACTGGTTACGGCGTGGTTTACTTCGCTCAGGAAATGTTGAAGACCAAGAACGACGACATCAAAGGTAAGACTGTCTGCGTTTCAGGTTCTGGTAACGTTGCTCAATACGCTGTTGAGAAACTTATCCAACTCGGCGCAAAACCTGTTACAATGTCTGACTCGTCAGGCTTCATCTACGATCCGGACGGCATCACCAAAGAGAAACTCGACTTCGTCTTCAACTTGAAGAACGTTCGTCGTGGTCGTATCTCAGAATATGCTACCAAATTTGGTGTTAAATACTTCGAAGGCCAACGTCCTTGGGGCATCAAGTGCGACGTTGCTCTGCCTTGCGCAACTCAGAACGAGATTAACGAGGCTGAGGCTAAACAGTTGGTTGCCAATGGCGTTAAGATTGTCTGCGAAGGTGCCAACATGCCTTCTACAGCAGAGGCAGTTGAGGTATTCCAGAATGCCAAAATCCTTTACTCACCGGGCAAGGCTTCGAACGCCGGCGGTGTTGCAACTTCAGGTCTTGAGATGACTCAGAACTCTGAGCGTCTGCCATGGACTCGCGAAGAGGTTGACGCAAAACTGCATCAGATTATGATCAGCATCCACCAGACTTGTGTTAAGTATGGTAAAGAGGCTGATGGCCACATCAACTACGTGAAGGGTGCCAACATTGGCGGCTTCATCAAGGTTGCTGATGCTATGCTCGACCAAGGTCTTGTATAACCTATAATATTACAATACAGTGAGAAGCGTCCGGCTTTTGTCGGGCGCTTTTTTTGTGCTCAATAATCAATTGTTTTGAACATTTCAATTAAAATTGCAATTGTTTCTTGAATCTACGCTAATCTGAAAGTGATTGCGCTATTGGCAGATCCGACAAATAGCGTGTGGTTTTGAACATTTTAACAGGTATTTTTATCGTATGAAACACGTTTTGTCTATAGCCGGAATTGCTCTTGCCGGCATGCTTGCCGCAACAAGTTGCACCAGCGGATACAGGAAAACCGGCAATGGCGTTGTTGTTGTCGCCAAAAACAACCAGAAGGTTCGCCTGCAAGTGGTTTCGTCCGACATCATCCGAGTGACGGCCACAGTTGAAAATAGTTTTTCAAAAAAAACAAGCCTGATTGTGCTTCCTCAAAAACAGTTTTCCGACTGGAAAGTTGAAGAAAACGGCGGTTTGGTGACGGTCGCTACTCCAATGGTTTCTGCTTCGGTCAACCAAAAGACCGGCATTGTGACATTCCGCGACGCTGAAGGAAACGTACTGCTGCAAGAATCGGAAAAAGGAAAAACTTTTCAGCGCGTTGATGAATTCCCGTGGCTGGAGCACGGCTGCCAGGAGCAGCATGAGCACTGCGTGGCAAAGGACTGTAACGATTCGTACTACCGTGTGAGCGACCAGTTTGATTCACCCGACGGCGAAGCGTTTTACGGATTGGGCGGCCATCAGCACGGATTTATGAACTACAAGGGCAAAGACGTGGAACTCGCACAGCACAACATGGTTCCATGCATTCCGTTCCTCTATTCGAGTAAAAAATACGGAATCCTGTGGGACAATTATTCCATCACTCGTTTTGGCGACACACGTGAATATCAGCAAATTACCGATTTAAATCTTTTCGACAAAAATGGTCGTGAAGGCGGGCTGACCGCAACCTACTCCATCAACGGAAACGTTGTGAAAGAACAGACAGAGTCGGCCATCGACTACGCCTTTCTGGCCTCCGACGGCAGTCGCAGCAACATTTCCGACTCAGCGATTTTGGGAGTCATCAGCAACCACGGCGGCAAAATTATTTGGGAGGGGCAGATTGCCTCAGACGAACCGGGTATGCACAAATTTCTGCTCTACGGCTCAAGTTATTTCAAACTATGGATTGACGGTGAACTGATTATGGACAAATGGAGGCAGAACTGGAATCCGTGGTCGAATCCGTTTACGATTGATATGAAAGCTGACGAGAAACACTCATTCAAATTGGAGTGGAACACCAACTCGGGATTCATGGGCGTGACGCATCTCTCGCCAAACCCCGACCAGGAGAAACTTACACTTTCGTCGGAGGCTGCCGACGAGATTGATTACTATTTTGTCCGCGGCGACAATGCCGACAAGGTGATTGCAGGCTACCGCCAACTGACTGGCAAATCGCCAATTGTGCCAAAATGGGCCATGGGCTTCTGGCAGAGCCGGCAGCGCTACGAAACCGCCGGACAGATCCTCCATACGGTGCGGACATTCCGCGAAAACCACATTCCGCTCGACAACATTGTGCTCGACTGGCACTATTGGCCAACCGATAGTTGGGGCTCGCAAGAGTTTGATTCCGTGCGGTTTTCCAATCCAAAGGCAATGGTTGACTCGCTGCACAACGCCTACAACGCGCACATTATGCTCTCAGTGTGGCCGAAATTCTACGAGCGCACTGTCAACTACAAGAAAATGAACGATAAGGGCTATATTCTCACTCACAACGTGGACATGAACCGGCTTGACTGGGTTTGGCCAGGCTTCAAAAACGGGTGGTACGATGTTTATAACCCGGGAGCCCGCGATATGTTCTGGGATATGGTGAAGGAAATCTACAATTTAGGTTTCGACGCATGGTGGCTCGACGCTACAGAACCCGATATGCATTCCAATATTTCCATTGCCGACCGCAAATGCGACCTCACGCCCAATGCCATGGGCAACGGCGAAAGGATGTTCAATCCGTATGCGACATATCAGGCCAAAGGCATCTACGAGAACCAACGCAAGGAACCCGACCAAAAACGTGTTTTCATCCTCACCCGCTCAGCGTTTGCCGGATTGCAGCACTATGGCGCGGCCAACTGGAGCGGCGACATTGTTGCACGCTGGAGCGATTTGAAGGACCAAATCAGCCACGGCGTGAACTTCTCGCTTTCAGGCGTTCCGTATTGGACTATGGATATAGGCGGATTCTCGGTTGAAGACCGATACAACCGCAGACCAATGAGTACTGAAAATCAGGTGGAATGGAAGGAGTTACAGACACGCTGGTATCAGTTTGGAGCGTTCTGTCCGCTCTACCGCTCGCATGGGGAATATCCCTACCGCGAAGTGTTCAACATAGCCGGAAAGAACGAACCTGCATACCAGTCGATTTTGTTCTACACGCAACTCCGCTACCGACTCATGCCGTACATTTATTCGTTGGCCGGAATGACCTATCACAATGACTACACCATTATGCGTGGCTTGGTGATGGATTTTGGCGATGACGCAAACATACTGAATATCAACGATCAATACATGTTTGGACCGGCGCTGATGGTTTGTCCTGTTTCAGAATACAAAGCGCGTTCGCGAAAGGTCTATCTGCCTGAATGCAAAGGCTGGTACAACTTCAACACGGGCGAATTTTACAATGGCGGCCAGGAATTTGACGCCGATGCTCCATACGAGCGGATGCCAGTATTCGTGCGGGCCGGCTCAATCATTCCAATGGGCAAGTCGATGGAATACACCAACCAGTACCCCGACGATGAACTCACTATCTACGTGTATGCCGGAGCCGATGGCTGTTTCCGTCTTTATTCTGACGAAGGCACAAACTACAACTACGAAAAAGGCGAATTCAGTATAATTCCGATTGAATATGATGACTCTGCCAAAACACTGTCCCTCTGTAACCGCGAAGGGGCGTACAAAGGAATGCCGCAGAATGTAAAAATCACTGTTTGTTATAAGAAACAGGAGGGCGCAGAGGACATTCTATACACGGCCTCCTATTCGGGTGAAAAGATTGTGATTCAGATGAAATAGAGGTAACCGTGATGTCAATTGTACCCGGTTTTCGTTATTTCCAATTTTAGGCTACCTTTGCGGTCTAACTTTCAGCGGCAGACCGGCAATCGCGCCAACATCCGCAAAATGGTTGACAGATATGAATATAGACGAAATCGACGACTTCAGTTACCGACGCAAAAATGAGTACAATGCCGAGCAGACATCGGCACTGACCGACCTTTACCGCCAAGTTCTCATCAACATTGGCGAAGATCCCGAACGCGAAGGACTGAAAAAATCGCCCGAACGCATTGCAAAGGCCGTGCAGTTCCTGACGCAGGGCTACTATCAGGACCCGAAAGCCATTCTCGAGAGCGCGATGTTCAAGGAACAATACTCGCAGATGGTGATTGTCAAGGACATAGAAGTGTTCTCGTTCTGCGAGCACCATATGCTGCCGTTCTTCGGAAAGGCGCACGTGGCCTACATTCCAAACGGCTACATCACTGGCTTGAGCAAGATTGCGCGCGTTGTCGATGCCTACTCGCGTCGTCTGCAGGTTCAGGAACGACTCACCAATCAAATCAAGGACTGCATTCAGCAGACGCTGCACCCGCTCGGCGTGGCGGTGGTGATTGAAGCGCAGCATATGTGTATGATGATGCGCGGCGTCGAGAAACAGGAATCGTGCACCACCACGTCGGCTTTCACCGGATTGTTTATGAAGAGCAACGCCACTCGCGCCGAATTCATCAATCTGCTCGGCAAAAAACTGCATTGATGCGTTGCCCTAATGGCACGCTTTTTGCCTATCAAATGGCCGTGTTTCGGGAGACGAAGTGCCGGCAAACGCTCGTTTGCATTTGGCTTGCGCCGGTACCCGAAATCGAATTATTTTGAATAATTATAATTAAAACATTGATATGAAAGCATTTGTATTCCCCGGACAGGGGTCGCAATTTGTGGGTATGGGCAAGGACCTGTACGACAATTCGGCTTTGGCCAAAGAACTTTTCGACCGCGCAAACAAGATTCTCGGCTTCGACATTACAAGCCTGATGTTCAGCGGCACCGACGAAGATTTGAAACAGACAAAAGTTACACAACCAGCAGTGTTCCTGCACTCGGTGATTATGGCTAAAGTTCTGGGCGACAAGTTTAAACCCGATATGACCGCAGGCCACTCTCTTGGCGAGTTTTCGGCTTTGGTGGCTGCCGGTGCCCTGTCGTTCGACGATGGCCTGACCTTGGTTTCGAAGCGTGCGCAGGCAATGCAGAAGGCTTGCGAACTGAATCCTTCGACAATGGCCGCTATTATTGGTATGGAAGATGCTGTTATTGAGCAAGTTTGCTCTGAAATCGACGGCATTGTTCCGGCCAACTACAACTGCCCCGGACAGTTGGTTATTTCGGGCACCAACGAAGGCATTGACAAGGCCATTGCCCGATTCACCGAAATGGGCGCCAAACGCGCACTGAAGTTGTCGGTGAGCGGCGGTTTCCACTCGCCAATGATGGAACCGGCCCGCGCCGAACTCGAGAAGGCAATCAACGAAGTATCGTTCTCGAAACCGATTTGCCCTGTTTACCAAAACGTTACAGCAAGTCCTGTAACCGACCCTGCCGAAATCAAGAAAAACCTTGTGGCTCAACTCACGTCGCCTGTGCGCTGGACGCAAACAATGCAGAATATGATTGCCAACGGTCTGACAGAGATTGTTGAAGTTGGCCCCGGCGCTGTTCTTCAGGGACTTATGCGCAAAATCAACCGCGACATTACGGCCACAGCCGCACAAAGCGTAATTGAGCAGGCATAAGACTAAGGCATTAGGCACTAGACATAAGGGAATATGGCATAAGTGCGCTAAAATTCAATAAATTAGATAGCGAAGCCTTCGGTAGCAACTGAGGGCTTCGTTTTTTATATCCAGTAGAACTATCTTCCGAAATTTTCGCACAATCAAGAACAATTGTCTATTTTTGTAGCCATAGAAGAATATAAATTCTAACGATTATGGCTTACACATTAGACGAAACCGACCTGCAGATTCTCAAAACGCTGCAAAAGAACGCGAAACTCACCACCAAAGAACTGGCCGACGCCGTGCACCTGACACCAACACCCGTGTTCGAGCGGCAGAAAAGGCTCGAGCGGCAGGGTTACATTAAAAAATATGTGGCCATTCTCGACCCCGACAAACTCAATCAAAGCCTGCAGGTGTACTGCAAAGTGAAAATGTCGCAGATAAACAACGCCATTGCCACCGCTTTTGCTCGGCAAATTCAGCGTATGCCCGAAGTGACTGAGTGCTACAACACGTCGGGCTCATACGACTATCTGCTCAAGGTGCGCGCCACCGATATGAAACAGTATCAGGAATTTGTGCTCAACAAGTTGGGCGTTATCGAAAACGTGGCTTCGGTTGAGAGCACCTTTGTAATGGGCGAAATCAAGCAGGAATACGCACTGCAACTATAAATTGCGACTTACTTCTGATTTTTGGCGTGGTTTATCCCGCCGCCCCTACGCTTTTCCCCTACAAGCCGTAGGTATAAAATCGTATTTTTTATAAAATTCCCTACCAGACCGATAGGCAGAAATAAAATCCTTGTATGTTTGTCGGCAAATAACCTATCAATTTAATAGGTTGATAAGAATTGATAACTAAAAACTATTTAAAATGAAACGTACAAAATTGATTATTTCCGCATTGCTGTTGTCGACGGTTGGGGCGTTTGCCCAACAAGCAGAACATACTGCCAATCAGCAAAATGCGACAACTGAAAAACCTGCCAACGACGTTACCGAACAGATTAAGAAACTTGTTATTCCGTCGGGATTTTTGCAGACAGGTTACACCTACACCGATGAGCCGAAAAAATCAACCTTCCTACTGCGCCGCGCAAGGCTGGTGCTGCAAGGCGACCTTTACAAAGGCGATGCTGGCAAGGTTGACTATAAACTGCAACTCGAACTTACGGGAACGCCCAAAATTCTCGATTTGTTTGTGCGCTACAAGCCTATCAACGAGTTTGGCGTTCGGTTGGGACAGTACAAATCGCCGCTATCAATCGAGAACTCGGAATACAACCCCGTAAAACTTGAATTTATCAACTATTCGCTTGTGGTTCAGCGACTTGTGCGAATGAGCAAGAACGACCTTTCGGGTTACAATCAAAACGGCCGCGACCTTGGCCTTGAGTTCTTGGGCAGCGCATTCAAGAAGGACGGTTATTCGTTGTTGAACTACGAGTTGGCCATTTTCAACGGCCACACGCTTAACGCTAACGACAACAACGAGTCGAAGGACATTGTTGGACGATTGATTGTCAATCCGATAAAGGAACTTTCGGTGGCTGGATATTTTCAATGGGGCGAAGGCGCGCTGCCTGGCTACAACGAAGCCACACGCAAGTTTGCGGCGCAGGACACCAATCTCTACGTTTCGATGAACCGCTTTGGCGGCGGCGTGGCATACAAATCGGCAAAGGCATTTGCGCGCGCTGAATACATTGCAGGAAAAACTGGCGACTTGAACTCGCAAGGCTTCTATGTTGCTGGCGGATACCAATTTGTGAAAGGCTTGTCGTTGGTTGCCCGCTACGATTTCTTCGACGACGACACCGACAACAGCGACTATTCGGAGCAAGATATCACCGTCGGTCTCGACTATAACCCCGTGAAACCCATTGATTTAAAACTGAACTACACACTCGAAAACAACAAAGGCCGCGACAACCGCAACGGGATTTACTTTATGGTGACGGTGAAATATTGATAGTTAGGATTTAGGATTTAGAAATTAGGAATGAACAATTAAAAATTAACAATTAAAAATGATGATTTTCAACCTGTTAAACTTGTTCAACTTTCAACTAAACCTTCTAAACAGCAAAGCGCCTAACCTTCTAAACTTTTAACTTAAAACTTTAAACTTCAAATACTTAAAACTATGAATATGAAAAGGATTTTAAATTACGTGGTGATTGCGGCCGTAGCGGCGGCGTCACTCAACTCGTGCGGCGGTAGCACGTCAGGCAACAAGGTTACAAAAGACGGCAAACTGAAGGGCGAACTGTCGCTGTCGGGCGCGTTTGCGCTCTATCCGCTGGCGGTGGTCTGGGCCGAAGAGTTCCAACAACTGAATCCTGGCGTGAAGGTCGATGTGTCGGCTGGCGGCGCGGGCAAGGGAATGACCGACGTGCTGGCTGGCGTGGTCGATTTCGGAATGGTTTCGCGCGAAGTTTATCCGCAGGAGCAGGAGAAGGGCGCCGTTGGTTTCCCGTCGGCTAAAGATGCCGTGGTGCCGACAATCAACGCCAACAACCCGATTATCAGCAAGATACTTGAGCACGGAATCACCAAAGAGATAGCCCGCCGCATTTGGATTGACGGCGATGTGAAGACTTGGGGCGATGTGCTCGGAACCGACGATGAGACGCCGATTCACATTTACACGCGCTCTGACGCCTGCGGTGCGGCCGAGACGTTTGCCAACTGGTTCGGCGCCAAGCAGGAAGACCTTGGCGGAACGGCCGTCTTTGGCGACCCTGGGCTTGCCGCTGCCATTCAGAAAGATATCTACGGAATCGGCTTCAACAATATCGGTTACGCCTACGACAACGACACCCATAACCTGAACGCCGACCTTCAGATTTTCCCTGTCGATACCGATGAAAACGGCTCAATATCAGACGATGAGCAGTTCTACAACTTGAAGGACAACGTGACCAAGGCCATTGCCGAAGGCCGCTATCCGTCGCCGCCCGCCCGCGATTTGTACCTTGTCACCAAAGGCGTCCCGACCGACCCTGTGGTTAAGGCTTTTCTGAAATATGTGCTCACCGACGGTCAGAAAAAGAATGAACCTGTGGGCTATATCGAAATCACACAGGAAAAGATTCAAAAAGCGCTGGATTTGCTTGAAAATAAATAATATAAACGCTTTCGCAGATTGAACCCGCCGCAAGGGTGAAAGTGCTCTTGCGGCGGATTTTTTTTGTGAAATTCTGCAAAAAAAACTGCGGCAATCAGTTACTTTTGCGCCATTGGATTAAAAACATTTTAATCTTTACACCTTAAATAAAATACTATAAATGAACGATTTCAGCAAATTCAAAAAGATTGACGCCCACACGCATATTGGAGCGTTCGGCAGTCCGTTCAATATCGATTTCAACACCGAGCGGCTGCTTGAACAGATGGCGGAATACAATATCGAAAAGACCATTCTTTGCGCGTCGAGCGCCTACTCAAACGACGACACAGTGGCGGCCTACCGTCAGCACCCCGACAAGATTGTGCCGCTGATGTGGGTGAACTGCGCGCAGGGGCAGCCCGCCTACGACCTGCTTGAGCATTATCTGCGCGACGAGCATTTTGCGGGCGCCAAACTGCAGTCGCTCTTCGATGGCTACACCGCCGACGCGCCTTGCGTTGACCCTGTGGCCGAACTCTGCGAGAAATACGGCCGTCCGCTGTTTGTGCATTCGGGGCACCCGCCATTCTCGCTGCCGTGGCAAATCGGGCTCTTGGCCGAGCGTCACCCGCACCTGCCCATTGTGATGATTCATATGGGCCACGCCCACGGGGTGTATGTCGATGCGGCGATAACTATGGCGCGCCGCTATAGCAATATCTGGCTCGAAACGTCGGGCACGTCAATGAGTTGTCAGATTAAGAACGCCTACGACACCGTCGGCCACGACCGCGTGATGTTCGGTATCGACTCGCCGTTCCACCACCCAACAGTTGAGATTCAGAAAGTTGCGGCTTGCGGCGTCGACGACGAGGGACTTGAAAATATATTCTACAACAATGCGAAGAAGTTTATGGACTTGTAGTGAGCATTGATTGTCAATACGATAACCATTAACGCCGTGCGAATTCTGATTTGTGCGGCGTTTTTGGTTTCAGGTGTTCGTAACCATCCATTTTACCCATTTTCACCCCCTTCCGATAAGTATAAATACCCGTTTTTACCTTTTAACCCATTAATTTGGTAGGCTGAATAACCAAAAAGCATACATTTGCCGCCGATTCACCTATCAATATAATAGGTAAAAGCAAGGCGAAAATGAGTAACTTACGGATTATCAAGGACAGAACGGCGAGCGGCGCTATGCGGACGGTGACCATTGTGGCGCTGGCGTTTGTGCTGGTGATGGGATGGGGGCTCTATCGGAAATCGGCGCCCATTTTGAGCGAAATCCCGCTGTGGGACTTGCTTACCGACTCAACGTGGCAGCCGTTCAAGAACAAATTCGGGTTCTTCCCGTTTGTGATGGGCACCATTTGGGTGACGCTGATTGCCGTCGTCATTGCGCTGCCGCTGTCGCTATTCACCGCTGTGTTTCTGACCGAATACGCCCGCCGATGGGTGAAAAAATGCGTCTATCCCGCGCTCGACATTCTGGCTTCGCTGCCGTCGGTTATTTATGGCGTGTGGGGCACGCTGGTCATTGTGCCGTGGATTTCGGACAAGTTGGCGCCGTATTTCGTCAGTTTCTCGTCGGGATACACAACTCTGGCGGCGGGTATCGTGTTGAGTATTATGATTTTACCGTTGTTGGTGAGTCTGTTTGTCGAACTCTTCTCAAGCGTCGGCAACGACCTTCGCGACTCGTCGTATGCATTGGGCGCAACTCGTTGGCAGACAGCACAAAGCGTTGTTCTGCGGAAATCGATGCCTGGCGTTTTCGCGTCGGTTGTGCTGGCCGTTTCAAGGGCGTTGGGCGAGACCATTGCCGTGCTGATGGTGTGCGGAAATATGGCCGCCGTGCCGCATTCGGTCTTCGATGCGTGCTACCCAATCCCCGCACTCATTGCTAACAACTACGGCGAGATGCTGTCGCTGCCGATGTACGAGTCAGCGCTGATGTTCGCAGCACTGCTGCTTTTCGTGGTGGTGCTGGTGTTCAACCTTGCTTCGCGATTGGTTTTGAGAAAGATAGAAAGGAAGTGATTGACAGTTGACAATTGATAATTAACAATGAAAAATAATGATTTTAAACCTGTTAAACCTGTTCAACATTAAACTAAACCTTCTAAACAGCGAAGCACTAAACCTTCTAAACTCTAAACGTTAAACTCTAAACTTTTAATGAACAAACTTGTTGTAAAAGAACGAATTGCGCGTGTGGCGATGTACTTGTCGATAGCGGTGGTCATTCTGCTGGTCGGCAGCATTATCTGGACGGTTTTCAAGCGTGGCGCACGTAGCCTGTCGTGGGAAATGGTCACGTCGCTGCCTGGCGGTGGATTCTACATTGGCAAGTCGGGCGGATTCCTGAACGCCATTGTCGGGTCGCTCTACATTGTGCTTGCGTCAACGGCTATTGGGTTGATAATCAGCATTCCTGTAGTCTTTTTCCTGAACGTTTACCTGAAATCGAAGTCGCGGCTGGCCTACGTGGCTCGTCTGGCTTTCGATGTGCTATTTGGCATTCCGTCAATTGTTTACGGCGCGTTTGCCTTCACACTGATGATTTATTTCGGTCTGCGCACGTCGCTTTTGGGCGGCATTCTGGTTGAAACTCTGCTGATTATCCCCATTCTTATCCGCTCGATGGACGAGGTGGCAAAAAACTTCCCGCGCGATTTGCTCGAGGCTTCGTTCTCGTTGGGCGCAACGCGATGGGAAACTATGGGTGTGGTAATGAGGCAGATAGCGCCTGGAATCGCCACCGCCACACTGCTTTCGGTGGGGCGCTCAATCGGCGATGCGGCTGGCGTGATGTTCACCGCAGGTTTTTCCGACACAATCCCAACGTCGCTCTCGCAACAGACGGCCACTCTGCCGCTGTCAATCTTCTTCCAATTGAGCGCGCCGCAGGCCGAAGTGCAGAACCGCGCCTACGCCGCCGCCGTTGTGCTGACAATTATTGTACTTGTAATCAGTCTTTTAGGTCGATTTATAACAAACCGATTCTCAAAACATAAACTACGATGAGAAAACTCATATTGCGAAAAATCTTCGCCAACGACAGCAACGAGCCGTTTGTGCCCGACGCAAAGTTCAAGCACCCCGATGTGGCGCCCGAACTCACGGTCGACCATTTCAACCTGTCGATTGAGGGCTCGCCGATTCTGAAAGACGTGTCGGTGACCATTCCCGCCAACAAAATCACGTGCATTGTGGGGCCGTCGGGTTGTGGAAAATCCACTCTGCTCAAGAGCCTGAACCGCCTGTCGGACACGATTGAGGGCGTGCGCACGTCGGGCGATATCCGCATTGGCGACAAAAGCATTGTGAACTGTTCGGCGTCCGATTTGGTTGAACTGCGCCGCCGTATCGGCCTTGTGCCGCAGCGCCCCACACCACTGCCGATGTCCATTTTCGGCAACATTGCCTACGGCTGCAAGATTCACGGTGTCAGCAGCCGCCGCGAGTTGCGGAAAATTGTGCGTCATTATCTGAAAGTTGTGGGCCTTTGGGACGAGGTGAAGGACCGCCTGACAAGCCCTGCCACCAAACTCTCGATTGGTCAGCAGCAGCGTCTCTGCCTTGCCCGAAGCCTAGCCGTCGAGCCCGAATTCATTCTCGCCGACGAGGCCACTTCGGCTCTCGACCCTGTTTCGAGCAAGATTGTTGAGGATTTGTTCGTCAAACTCAAAGAGCAATATTCGATTGTGATGGTGACGCACACGCTTCGTCAAGCCTTGCGAATCGCTGATTATGTGATATTTATCTATATGGGCGAGGTGATGGAGGTTGGCGATGCGCAGCAGGTTTTCAAGAATCCGAAGCACGAACTCACGCAGAAATATCTTTCGGGCGCGATAAGCTGATTTTTTGGAATCGATTTCTTCTTATCTTGATTCAAATATCTGATAAACTGAATGTTATAGCACACGGCAAGCCGCGGTTAAATAATCGGAAAAACAGGCAGACGGTGACGCGCAAGTAGTATCTTTGCGCCGTCAAAACGTTCGTCAGATGGCAAAAGGCAAACTCACAGGCTACTTTTTTGGCGCGGCGGCGGCCATAAGCTACGGAATGAATCCGCTGTTCGCGCTGCCGCTCTACCACGACGGTTTAGACGCCGATTCGGTGCTTTTCTTCCGCTATTTCATTGGCGTACTGATTCTTGCGGCGATGCTCTTTTGGCGCCAACCCAAGCACGTCGGACAGACGGGCGAGTACGGCAGCCGCCTGACGGTTTTCGCGCTCGGGCGGCGCAACCTTTTCCCGCTGATTTTCTATGGTGTTATGATGGCGCTCTCGTCGCTCTGTCTGTTTGTCAGCTACAACTTTATGGACGCGGGCATAGCGTCAACGCTGCTTTTCGTCTATCCGATAATGGTGGCGGTCATAATGACGGTTTTCTTCCGCGAGAAGCTGAAATGGCAGACCGTGGCGAGCATTGTCACCGCGCTGACGGGCATTTTGCTGCTCTATCGGCAGGGCAACGGCGCCACGCTCAACGTTTTCGGCACCCTGATGGTCTTCGGTTCCGCACTCACTTACGCCATTTATCTTGTTGGAATCAACCGCCACGGACTCAATGAGTTACCGACGCTGAAGGTTACATTCTACGTTTTGCTTTTCGGATTGGCTGTGTTTGTGGCCCGAATCGGGCTGCGCGGTGAGTTTCACGTGCCGTCGGCCGAAAGGTGGTATTTGTGGTTCAATCTGATAGCTTTAGGGCTGATACCCACCGTTTTATCGCTTTCGTGCACCACCATTGCCATTCAGCATATCGGCTCAACGCCAACGGCCATTTTAGGCGCGCTCGAACCCGCCACCGCTGTTTTTTTCGGAATCACCGTCTTTGGCGAACAGCTCACTTGTCGTGAAGCTATCGGTTTGATTCTCATTATTTTGGCCGTTACGGTGATAGTAGCCGACGGCAAGCTGCCGCACCTGCTCACAGGATTCAAAAAGCTCTTTCCGAAGAGTCAGCGGAAATAAATAATATATTTGCCCCACAAAATCTTGAATTTATGCTGACAAGTGAACTGCAATCGGAAATCATTCGCCTGAAAAAAGAAAAGCGAATCTGCATTTTGGCGCACGCCTACCAAAGCCACGACATTTGGGAAGTGGCTGATTATGTGGGCGATTCGTTCGGATTGAGCCAACAGGCGGCCAAGTCGGATGCCGAAACCGTGCTGATGTGCGGCGTCAGGTTTATGGCTGAAACGGTGAAGATTCTGTCGCCGCAAAAGCGTGTCATTCTGTCGAATGCCGAAGCAGGCTGCCCGATGGCCGAGCAGGTCAAGCCCGAATTGCTCTTGCAACTGAAGGCGAAATATCCCGACCACACGGTGGTTTCGTACATAAACACCACCGCAAGCCTGAAAACGTTGACCGATGTTTGCGTCACGTCGTCGTCGGCAGTGAAGATTGTAAAGAATATCAAAAACGATAAGATTCTGTTCATACCCGACTGTAACTTAGGCGGTTGGGTGCAGCAGCAGATACCCGAAAAGCAGTTTCAGTTTGTGCCTGGCGGATGCCCCACGCATTTGCTCATTACGCCGCAAAACGTTGAGCAGGCTCGTCAGAAGCACCCTGGCGCATTGCTGCTCGTCCACCCCGAATGCTCGGCAAAAGTTGTGCAACTTGCTGATTATATTGGAAGTACAACGCAGATAATGGATTACGCAAAGCGAAGCACGGCTACCGAATTCATTATCGGCACCGAAAACAGCATTGTGCAACACCTGCAATTCGCCTGCCCCGACAAGCGTTTCTTCGCCCTGTCGAAAAACTGCGTCTGCCACAATATGAAGGCAACCACGTTAGGCGATGTGTATGAGTGCGTTAGGGGCATTGGCGGCGACGAAATCACGCTCGACGCCGACACGCTGAACGGTGCTCGGCATTGTATTGATGAGATGCTTCGTTTGGAACAGCTTTAAGCAGCGCCTTTTCCGCAAACAGACTCAAAAATCCGCATTTATGGCGATAGCCAACCTTTTTAGGTATGATTTGGTTGGGTATCGGAATGTTAATTGATTTGACAATCAATCATATAACCGTAAATTCTCTTTCGCTAAACTGAAATATTCGCCGTCCATAACTCACAAAAATATCAAGTTGTGGACGGCAAATAATTATTATTACTCGTCCATAACTCAAAAAAATATTGAGTTATGGATGGGGAATAATTCGCTGACAATGAAAAATACTGATGATAGTTGTTAGTTGTTAACAATCTATAGTTGCCTTCGGAAAATGTCAAAGGGATTTGGGTATATTTGCTTAATAGTTTGGAAATTCCTAATGTTGATTTTAATTGACGAGAGTGAATAAATAATAAAAACGTACAATATGTCGATAGAACAAAAATCACCGATAGATGATTTATTTTTTCATTTAATGGGCTATTATCCGCAAAAAGCAGGACAAGCGTATGAAATTATTTCTTCCGCAGTTTTGTCTATTGTTACGAATGAAAGAGGAAAGTGTAATTTGTACAAAAAGGGACAGAGCGGTAGTTGTTATCAATTGGATGGTATACTTGGAGAGTCAACAATGATTGAAGCGAAAGATTATACCCAAAGAAATAATAAAGTTGGTCGTGGAGACTTACAAAAATTGCAAGGTGCATTAACAGATTTGCCAAATATTGAGAAAGGATTTTTTACGTCAGCGACAGACTATACAAAAGGTGCCATACAATATGCTAAAGGTAGCAAGGTGAATCAAATGCAAAAAGAAATTATTCCTGTAAATATTCGA
>JAEEGG010003448.1_pt1 | contig 39402 bp, 35 predicted proteins | sample 9134161 | NCBI WGS metagenome assembly JAEEGG01 (sample SAMN16246543, study PRJNA631951) | gut metagenome | biome: gut microbiome; feature: rumen; material: CR-attached | host: Bos | place: Iran: Karaj | collected 2018-10 | reverse complement strand
ATAAACCCGAATTAACCGATTTCAATATGCCACTTCCCTTTGTTGACCGCCACAACGGTCCCAGACCCGAACAGGAGCAGCAGATGCTCGAAGTCCTGAGCGTCTCCTCGCTCGACGAACTCATCGGCCAGACCGTACCGCAGGATATTCTGTTGAAAGAACCCCTCAAGCTGGACCCCGCGATGAGCGAAAGCGCCTACCTGGCCCGGCTCAAGGACATCGCCCACAAGAACAAAAACCTCCGTTCGCTGATCGGACTGGGATTCTACGGCACCGCCTCCCCCGCCGTGATTACCCGCAACGTCTTCGAGAACCCGTGCTGGTACACCTCCTACACGCCGTACCAGGCCGAGATCTCGCAGGGCCGTCTCGAGGCGCTCATCAACTTCCAGACGATGATTTCCTCGCTCACGGGCTTCAACCTGTCGAACTGCTCGATGCTCGACGATGCCACCGCCGCAGCCGAAGCGATGCGAATGATGTTCGAGCTCCGTCCGCGCGACGCCGTCAAAGCCGGGAAGAACGTGGTCTTCGTCGACGAGAACATCTTCCCGAACGTCCTGTCGGTGCTGCGTACCCGAGCCGCCGGCCTGGGCATCGAGATCCGGACGGGGAACGCCCTGGAATATACTTTTGAAGAAAAATGCTACGGCGCGCTGGTGCAGTATCCGGCCGCCGACGGTGCCGTCCGCGACTACACGGCCTTCTGCGAAAAGGCCCACGCGGCCGGATGCCTGGTAGCCGCCTGGTGCGACCTGCTGGCCCTGGCCCTGCTCAAGGAGCCCGCCGCCTGGGGTGCCGACATCGCCTGCGGCACCGCCCAGCGCTTCGGTCTTCCGATGGGATTCGGCGGTCCGACCGCCGGCTGGATGGCCTGCGCCGACAAATATAAGAGAAACCTGCCCGGCCGCATCATCGGCGTGTCGGTCGGCCGCCTGGGTGAACGCGCCGTGCGCCTTGCCCTCCAGACCCGCGAACAGCACATCAAACGCGAGAAAGCCACCTCGAACATCTGCACCGCCACGGCCCTGATGGCCACGATGACCGGTATGTTCGCCGTATGGCACGGCCCGAAAGGCATCACCGAGATCGCGCAGAACGCCGCAGGCTTCGCCCACGCCGTGGCTGCCCGGCTGAAGAATGCAGGCTTCAAGCTTGCAAGCGAAGACTTCTTCGACACCATCCGCATCGTCGGTGTCGATGCGGAAGCCATCCGCGCCAAGGCTCTCGAAGCCGGATTCAACTTCTGGTATCCCGATGCGCACACCGTACAGATCTCCTTCGACGAGCTGTCCACCCGCGACGAAGCCAACGCCGTCGCCGCAGTCTTCGGCTGCCCCGGCAACTGCCCCGTCGCCCCGGGCAAACCCGTGCCCATGGCCCGCGAATCGGCTATCCTGACCCAGAAGGTGTTCAACACCTACCACTCCGAGACCGAGATGATGCGCTACATCAAGATGCTGGAACGCAAGGACATCTCGCTCGCCCACTCGATGATCCCTCTGGGCAGCTGCACGATGAAGCTCAACGCCGCCGCCGAGATGCTCCCGCTTTCCTGGAGCGAATTCGGCAACCTGCATCCCTACGCCCCGGCCGACCAGGCCGAAGGCACCCTGCAGGTCATCCACGAACTCGAACACGACCTGGCCGTGATCACCGGCTTCGCAGGCTGCTCCCTCCAGCCCAACAGCGGCGCGGCCGGCGAATATGCGGGCCTGATGACCATCCGTCGCTACCTCAACGCCAACGGCGGATGCGGCCGGCGCGTGATGATCATCCCGACCTCCGCCCACGGCACCAATCCGGCCTCCGCTGCGATGGCCGGCTTCGACATCGTCCTGGTGGGGTGCGACGACCACGGCAACATCAACGTGGAAGAACTCGCCGAGAAGGCTGAAGCGGCCGGCGATACCCTGGCCGGTATGATGATCACTTACCCTTCGACGCACGGCGTGTTCGAAGTCCGCATCCGCGAGATCGTGGACATCATCCACCGCCACGGCGGCCTGCTCTATATGGACGGCGCCAATATGAACGCCCAGGTAGGCCTCACCAATCCGGGCTACATCGGCGCGGACGTGTGCCACCTCAATCTCCACAAGACCTTCGCCATGCCGCACGGCGGCGGCGGCCCGGGCGTCGGCCCGATCTGCTGTACCGCGGCCCTCAAGCCGTATCTGCCGGGCCATCCGGTGGTCGGTGCCTGCGGCGGAGCCGGAATGGACGCCGTCAGCGCAGCACCGTACGGAAGCCCGCTGCTGCTGCCCATCACCCACGCCTATATCAAGATGCTCGGCGCGGAAGGCCTGAAGAAGGTCACCCAGATCGCCATCCTCAACGCCAATTATATGGCCGCCAAGCTGATGCCCGAACTCCAGACGCTCTACACCGGCGCCACCGGCCGCGTGGCACACGAATGCATCATCGACCTGCGTCACTTCAAGGCCACCTATGGCGTCGATGCCACCGACGTGGCCAAGCGCTTGATGGACTTCGGCTTCCACGCCCCGACGCTGTCGTTCCCGGTCCATGAGACCCTGATGATCGAGCCTACCGAAAGCGAACCGCTCAGCGAACTCGACCGTTTCGTGGAGACCCTCAAGACCATCGTGGCCGAATGCGAAGCCATCAAGGCCGGCACCCTCGACGCAGAGGACAACCCGGTCCGCATGGCCCCGCACACGGAAGACGAGGTCTGCGCCGACACCTGGAGCCACCCGTACTCCCGTACCCAGGCCGCCTTCCCGCTCGAGTGGATCCGCCAGAACAAGCTCTGGCCGGCCGTCAGCCGCGTGGATAACGGTTACGGCGACCGCAACCTGGTGACAGTCGCAGAATAACAATAAACACATCATACTATGAAAAGAATCCTTATTTCCCTGATCGCGCTGGTCGCCCTGACCACGGCGGCCCAGGCGCAGGACAACACATTCGGCGTGCGTGCCGGTTACGGCGCCGCCTTCGGTGCGGAACTCTCCTACCAGGGTTTTGTCAGCGACATCAACCGCATCGAGATCGACCTCGGTGCCCGTTTCGGCAAAAAATTCGTCAAAGATGAGGTGGCCGTGGCCTACCCCACCAGCGCCGCACTTTCCGTCATGTACCACTGGCACTGGTTCCTTGTGGGCGGTTTCGGAATCTACGTCGGCCCCGGCGTGCAGGCGACCATCGCGGGTGCGGGCTTCGGGCTCGGCCTCGGCGGCCAGGTCGGCCTGGACTACCAGTTCGACGCTCCGTTCCAGCTTTCGCTCGATTTCCGGCCGATGTATGCCCTGGTCGGACCCTACCACCTGAGCCTCGACAACCACGTGGCCCTGGGTATCCGCTACGCGTTCTAAACCGGGTTTCCGCCCGCGTCAGAGGCCTGCCGTCCCCACCGACGGCAGGCTTTTTTTTAATTTTATTTTGCAGTTTGTCGGAAAGTGCGTAAATTGCGCGGTTAAATGAAGTTACGCTTCATAATCACGGTTTTTCGGGGACTTCTGAAGTGAGTTCCCGACGGCGGAGCCGTTAAAACAACGAAAGAAAAAAGAAAACAAACAAAACCTATTTATACAATGAAGAAACTTACTTCAATCATCGCTATCCTGATTCTTGGAGCAGGCTCGGTGTTCGCCCAGAACGCATTCGTCGGCGGCCACAGGGCCTGGACCTTTGCTGTGCAGGGTGGTATGCTGTACTCCCTCAACGAGAACTGCTTCACCTATCGTGACAACGGCGAAGGGCTGAAACTGTTCACCCCGCAGGGATCCGCTGCCATCGGCTACGAGTTTACAAACGCGCTGGGCGTACGCCTTTCCGTGGGCTATGGTCTGAACCGCAGTGCCTGCAACCACTACCAGACGGCCGCCTGGGGTTATTACCCGTATAGCTTCAAGAGCATCAATGCCTTCCTCGACGCGACCCTTGACCTCAACGGACTCTTTGAAGTGCAGCACACTTTCCGGCCTGCCTTCTACATCGGCGCCGGTCTTGGGCACACCTTCGGGTTTACCGACCCTCACCACCCTTGGCAAGGAGCCTATTTGACAACCAACAACAATGCGTTTGGTTTCCGGGGCGGTTTTATCGCAGAATTTGACTTCACTCCGAGTTTCGGTTTGTTCCTCGACCTGGGCGGTGAAGCCTATACCGACAATTACAATGGCCTCAGGCCTGCCAAGAGCGACCATGAACAATATTCGGGTTACGCCGGTTTCCCGCTCGACCTGCGTTTTATGGGTTCGTTCGGTGTGATTTATCGTTTCAATTATTAATTTCTCCCGAATATGAAACACAGCAAACTCCTTATCGTCCTGCTGGCCGCGCTTTGCTGCGCGCCCGTTTTCGGACAGGAAAAATATGAGAACAAGTGGTTTGGCGGTGCTGGCGGCGGTATGAATTTCGGTGCCGAAGGCATTGCCGACCGCAGCATCCGATATCGTTCCCACCTGGGCGGTGGTACTGCCATCGACGCCTGGGTTGGTAAACGCTTTAACGACTGGTTTGGTTTGGCCGTTGGCTATCAGGGCCTGAACATTTCCAAGCGCTACGTTGAATATGGCCAGTATCCTTACAACTATATTCACGCCGACGCCATGATTATGGGCAGCCGCTTCTTTATGCCTTATCTGCACGCCGGTTTCTTGAAAACGAACGTAGCCTCGCCTGCTGGAGGTATTGGTGTCAGAGTGCCGATCCCGCTCAACGACGTAATCAGCGTTGTGCCCGATTTCAAGGCCACGGCTTTTGCCGGCAAAGCCATTGAGACCAGCAAGACGATCGGTACCGACCTGAGCGCCACGCTCGGTCTGGCTTTCAATCTGGCCAAGCGCAGACCCAAGAAGGTTGAGCCCGTATACGTGGCTCCCGAACCGGAACCGGAACCCGAACCGGAACCGGAACCGGTCATCATCCCGGAACCCGAACCGGAACCGGAGCCGGTCGATGTCGTCAAGATTTCCGAAGAATTCACGGCGAAGATCGCGGGTATCACCCTCTTCGACTTCGACAAGTCCTTCATCCGGACAGAAGCATTCCCGGTACTGAACGAAATTGCAGCCTGGCTGATCGAAAATCCGGAGCGCTCGGCCCTCATCGAAGGTTACACCGACTACAAGGGCTCCGACGCCTACAACCTCGGCCTGTCGCAACGGCGTGCTGATTCCGTGAAGAAGTATCTGGTTGACAAGGGTGTCGAAACAGAACGCCTCGAAGCAATCGGTCGTGGTAAGGGTAAGTTCACCGAAGGTACCACCGACGCAGAAAAACGCCAGCAGAACCGCCGCGTGGTCATTACGGTCAGGTAGCCAGTTTCGGCTTATTTAAAGAACAGCCGCATACTTCTTTTTTGTGTGCGGCTGTTTTTACTATATATAACGATAACCAACAACCGATGAATATCGCCATCATCATTGCCGGTGGATCTGGCTCCCGAATGGGGCAAAGCATCCCCAAACAGTTTATCACCATTCACGATAAGCCAGTACTTATATACACCCTGGAAGGATTCCAACGGCATCCGCTGATTGATGCTATCGAGGTCGTTTGTATAGACGGGTGGAAGGAAGTCGTTTGGGCCTACGCCCGTCAGTACAACATCGAAAAGCTTCAATGGATAGTCACGGGAGGGAAGAGTGGCCAGGAATCTATTCGGAACGGGGTCTTCAACCTGGAAGGAAAATGCTCAGACGACGATATCGTCATCATTCACGACGGTATCCGGCCGCTAGTCGATGAGTTCGTACTGACCGATGTCATTGAGATGGCGGCCAAGAAAGGCAATGCCGTTACCTCGATGCCATATAACGAACAGATTTTTATTGTCAACGAAGCCGACCCGTCTACAACCCGCCAATATATCCCCCGCGAAACGCTCCGCAGGGTCGCTACTCCACAAGCCTATAAGTTCTCGAAACTGGACTGGGCTTACCACGAGGCTTTTGAAAAAGAGATTGGCATCTATGGTTCTTCTTACACCAACACCATGATGGTTGAACTGGGCGAGACACTCCACTTTGCCGCGGGTAGCGACAAGAACATTAAACTCACCACGAAAGACGATCTTGAATTGTTTAAGGGCTATCTTGAACGGGGAAAAAAATAAGATGGATAAAACCAGTACGCTCTATCAGGAAGATCTAGATCGAATCCTACACCTGAAGGGGATGGAGCGCTTGAGAGAGAAATGTTTCCTGATTACCGGTGCGACCGGAATGGTGGGAACCTGTCTCATCGATGCCCTGATGAAGTTTAATCGTGAATCGCAGGCTAATGTCAACATTATTGCCGTTGGTCGAAGCCGTGAGAGGGCGGTTTCCCGTTTGGGAGAGTACTTTTCGTCTGATTGTTTCCAATTTCTGGAACAGGACGTTCGAGAGGCTTTCCCAGACTCTGTTCGAGCCGACTACATCATTCCTCTGGCCAGCAACACACACCCGATGGCCTATTCGAAGTACCCCGTCGAAACCATTGAGATCAACGTCAAAGGTGCAGAGAATGCGTTGAAGAAAGCCGTGAGAAACGGAGCCACGGTCCTCTACCCTTCTACCGTCGAGATTTACGGAAATGGCGAAGACAACTTCACTGAGGATTATACCGGGAAACTCAACTTGGGCACATCTCGAGCCTGCTATACGGAATCCAAACGGGTCAGTGAAGCACTTTGCCAATCCTATATCGCCGAATATGGCGTGAACTGCAAGATCGTTCGCTTAAGCCGCCTGTTCGGTCCTACAATGCTGGAGAGTGACACAAAAGCTTCTTCCCAGTTTATCCTGAAAGCTTTGGCGAGTGAGGATATCGTTCTCAAGAGCAAAGGCAATCAGCTGTTCTCCTACACCTATGTAGCTGATGCCGTTCAAGCTATGCTATTCGTGTTACTCAACGGCGAACTGGGACAAGCCTATAATATTGCCGGTAACGCTGTCCGGTTGCGGGAGTTTGCCTATGAATGTGCCTCCCTTGCAGACAAATCAGTCATTTTTGATTTGCCTTTAGAAGTGGAAGCCAAGGGGTATTCGATTGCAACCAAAGCCATTCTCTCTACGGACAAGTTGTCGAAGCTCGGATGGACGGCTTCTTACTCTTGGCGAGAGGCTATAAAGCGAACTTATTGTATTCTCTCAAAGAAATAGCAGTGGACGAATCCACAAAGAATAAACTCAGAAAAGTTCAATTGCAGATTCTGGACGAAATCGTCCGCATCTGCAAGGAGAACGGATTGCGATATTGTCTCACCGGTGGAACCTGTCTCGGCGCCGTGCGGCACAAGGGATTTATTCCCTGGGACGACGACGTGGATATTATTATGCCAAGAGCGGATTATCAAAAGTTCCTCGAGATTACCACTACTCGGGATACCGGAGATTATTTCCTGGATTACTATATGACCAATCCAACTTACGGGCGCTGCTTTGCAAAGTACTGCAAGAGGAATACGCTTTTCGTGGAACCCAACGGATTGGAGCAGGCCATATATGTAGACATTTTCGTACAAGACAAGGTCCCCGGGCCGGAATTCACCGCAAAGTCGAAACTCCCGACCTTCATCCACAAGCTGGATGCCATTACCACCGTGCAACGGGAAGGACTCAAGGGCCGGGATTTTAAGACCAAGATTGTTTATTATGCTACCCGCTGGATGCCTATCAAGTGGGTTTTCTCGTGGGAGATCCGGCTAATGACGAGATTTGAAAAAACCGACGCCCAATACTACATCAATTACGGAAGTCCGTACAATCTGGTAAAAGAAACTATCCCAATCAACGAATTTGAGCCCTATTCGAAACTCGAATTTGAAGGCAAACTGTATAATGCCCCACGGAATTGGGATCTCTATCTAAGCCAAATCTACGGAGACTATATGACTCTGCCTCCTATAGAAAAAAGAGTGACTCATTATCCGCAGTATATCAGTTTTGATACCACTAAAAGTGATTTCGATAACTAACAAAACCGACTGCTGTGGTTGCAATGCCTGTGGGGACATTTGTCCCCACGGGGCGATTTCCTTCAGGACGGACAAGGAAGGGTTCTGGTATCCGGAGGTCGACAAAGCAGCCTGCGTGGATTGTGGTCTGTGCGAAAGGGTCTGCCCCGTCATCAGTCCAGCTGACTTCATCAAGCGGTATGACAAACCCACCGTTTATGCCGCCTATACACGGAATGAGGCCATCCGCTTGGACAGCACCTCCGGGGGCATCCACTCGATGCTCGCAAATAAGATGTTCGACCGGGAGGCATTTGTCGGCGGAGCTGTTTATAACGAAGACCACACGGTCTCACAGATCATAACCGACGACCGCGGACGGCTGCCGGAGATTCGCAGTTCGAAATATCTCCAAAGCAATGCCGCATCCGTTTATCGGAATATCCGAAATCGGCTCAAGGAAGGGCGAAACGTGTTCTTCTGTGGAACTCCGTGCCAAGTCCAGGCCCTGTACAAATTCCTTGGCAAAGATTATGACAACCTGGTCACGGCCGATTTCATCTGCCGTGGCGTCAACTCGCCGAAAGTGTTTCTCTCCTATATGGATATGCTGGAGAAGAAATTCGGCGCACGGGCGACGAACATCAAGTTCAAGTCGAAGGAAAAAGGATGGCACAACTTCTCCATCCGGGTGAAGTTCGAGAACGGGAAAGTCTATTGCAAGGACCGTTGGCACGACCTGTTCTTTATCGGTTATCTGCAGTACAACGACTTTGTCAGGCCCAGTTGCTACGTCTGTAAGTTCAAATGTTTCCCGCAAAAAGCCGACATAACCTTGGCTGATTTCTGGGGCATCGAGAAGCTGGATCCGTCGATGGACCAGGACAAAGGCACCTCGATGGTGATGATCAATTCCGACAAGGGAGCGGCCTTGTTCGAAACTATCAAGGAAGATATTGTCTGGAAAGCATTTTCGATGGATCAGGCTGCATCGGGTAACCCCGCGATGAATTCCTCGATTGAGAAAAGATTCGATACGCGTGATCGATTTTTCGCCGACCTCGACGGGATGACCTTCGATAAACTCGCTTTGAAGTATTTCCCCAACGGCAATGGCCGGCCCAAACTATATAAAATGATGATCAAGTCCGACAAATTATGGAAACGGGTATCGGAACTGGGTTTTTCCCTTCCCGCCTGGGCCGTTTTCCTACGCTATAACTTTTTCTGCCCCAAAGTCAAGAAAGGGCTTAAACTCCCCATCAACAATCTGAAGCATACGGTCATCCAACTTGACGAAGGCGCAAGGCTCATCCTGAACGGGCGGCTTCGCCTTGGTGAAAAGCAAGTCCGGAAATCCCGGCTTGAAACCCGGATTCTGGTGGAAAAGAATGCGACGATGCAAGTTGACCAACGATACTCAATCGCCGCCGGAAGCTATATCCGCGTCATCGAAGGCGGCTCCCTGCGCTTCAAGGGCAAAGGATTCCTGAATGAAAACGTCCAGATCACCTGCGGCGACCAGGTGGAAATCGGAGAAAACTGCTTCATCGGACGGGACGTCATCATTCGCTCGTATGATGCCCACCGCATCGAGAAAGAAGGCTACCAAGTGGCTGCTCCGATCAAGATCGGCGACCACGTCTGGATTGGGCAGCGGGCCATGATCCTCAAGGGAGTCACCATCGGCGACGGTGCTGTCATCGCAGCAGGATCGATCGTTACGAAAGACGTCCCTGCGCACGCCATCGTAGCGGGCGTACCGGCAAAAGTCGTAGAAGAAAACATTGAATGGGAATAAAATGAAACTGCTGGTCGTAGGCGGTACCGGCGTCCTGAGCACGGCGGTGGTCAAGGAAGCGCTGGGCAAAGGCCTGGATGTTTCCGTCATTAACCGGGGCAACAGGAAACACCTGATCCCGGAAGGCGTCGAACTGATCCAGGCCGATATCAACGACACCGGCCACATTCAATCCGCTCTGGCCGGAAAGCGGTTTGACACCGTCATCGACTTTATCTGCTACAATCAGGAACAAATTGCGCACAGCCTGGACTTGTTCAAGGACGTTGCCGACCAATATATCTTCATCTCATCGGCCTGTGTTTACGACACCTCGATTCCTGGGAAGAAAGGGGAAGACGCCCCCAAGGGGTTCAAGGACTGGAGCTATTCCACCGACAAGTGGGCCAGCGAACAGTACCTGACGCGCAAAGCAGCAGAATCTGGGATCAACCACACGATCGTACGGCCGTGCATCACATACGACGACACCCGGATTCCCTATGGCATTATGCCGCCGTACGGGTATCACTGGACGCTGGTAGAAAGGATTCTCAACGGGAAGGCCGTCATCACCTGGGATGGAGGAGCCGCCCGCTGGAATATGATGCGGGTGGAAGATTTTGCCGTGGGTGTGACAGGACTGGTCGGGGATCCGGACGCTTACGGACAGGCCTTTAACATCTGTGGCGACGAGCCCGTTTCCTGGAGTGAAGTGCTGGATACGCTAGGCCGGATTCTGGGCAAAGAAGTGAAGCGGCTGGACATTTCCGCCGAACGGTTTATGGCATATTGCCCGAACCGGAGGGGAGAGATTGCCGGACGTGCCGCCGACGCCATCATCGACAATGCCAAAATCAAGGCAATCGTTCCGGAATTCGGACAGCGCATTTCGCTGGAAGAGGGTATCCGCAAAACTCTCGATGCCTATCGGGCACAGAACTACCAGAAAGGAATTGACTGGCGATTCGATGCGGACTGGGATTTTATCATCCGCCAGGAACGGAAACGGCAAAAACTCTCCCGCCGGGATTACAAGATTGGTTTTGTCAACTATTTGAAACGCGCCGGAATCCGGGAAAGAGCCATCTACTATCATACCTTTTTCAAGCAGTTCTTGTTCAAAACAGATAATACCTCCGAATGATAATCACAGCATATAGCAACATATATAGGCTGCGAGAAAAATGGAATCACCTTTATCGGGTCTCCGATAATATCACGAACCCTTTTCAGTCATTCATCCCCAATAGGATATACTTTGATGTTTTCCGCCTTAACCTCCATCGATTATTATTACGTCCCCTGTTTATCTACGCGAATGACGGAGCCTCAGAGATATTATTTCCTATTGTTGTGGACAAAAGGAATAAACGGATAACAGAGTATGCTCCGTTGGATTACTATGACGTTTTATGTTCCGGCCCCGTTAATCTGATTCCGCCAGTACTCGAATGGATAAAGTGCAGGTTTCCCGGCTACGTTTTGCGTTTTTCCCGCATAAACCAAATTGCCGTCCTGGCAACCACCACCAATCTTCATCAGGTCCAGGCCGAAAAATGCGCACAGATCCCACTCGGGGACAAATATGAAGCTTACTACCAGTCCCTCTCGAAGCATCAACGCCAGAATTTGAGGACAGCCTACAACAAACTTGAGAAAGAAAACATCTCTTATTCTCTCTCGAGATATGAAAAGGGGGCTCTGCCGCGAAGTCTCAAGAATAAATGCTTGACTTTGTACGAGAGAAGAAAGGCCACGAAGTCTTTCCCTTCGCATGGGCTAAAACGCATCTACGCAAGAATTACAAAGCCTGTCTTCAAGATTATGTCCGAAATGGATTCTGGGGTTTTCTATGTTCTTTACCTTAAAGAAACACCCGCAGCCGTCTTAGTAGGGGCTTTCTCAAAAGAAAACGAACAGTTTGTCGTGCCTATACTCTATTCAAATAATGAATATTTGCGGTATAGTCCTGGTGTTTTGCTGATTAATGAAGTCATCAAGACTCTTATCAAGGAGAATGTCAAGGTACTCGATCTGGCCAGGGGAGATGAGGCATACAAATATGCCATGGGGGGGATAACGCACTACAATTACACGCTTACAGACTGACCCGGAAATGGTAGAGATTTCTTCAAATTCCACAATTGCTAAAAACACCCTCCTGCTTTACGGAAGGATGTTCTTATTAATGGTGGTGTCACTTTATACCTCTCGGGTGGTTTTGAGCGTACTCGGGGTCATCGACAATGGAATTTATAACATTGTCGGCGGGGCTGTAGGGATGTTCTCCTTCCTCAATGGTGCCCTTTCCGGCGCCACTTCCAGATTCCTGACCTATGAACTTGCCCGGGATGAAAAAGACAGGCTGAAACAAACGTTTGCGACAGCCCTTTGGGCCCACATACTGATGGCACTTCTGGTCTTGATTCTCCTGGAAACCATCGGTATCTGGTTTGTTAACCACAAACTGGACATTCCGGCGGAACGGATGGGAGCGGCCAGAATCGCATTCCATCTGTCAGTCGTGGCTTCTATGATCAGCATCACTCAAGTTCCCTATTCGGCTTCTCTTATCTCGCATGAGAGAATGGGAGCCTTCGCTTATATGAGCCTCCTGGAAGCCGGGCTGAAACTGGCAATCTGTTATCTGGTGATCAAAGCCCCTTTCGACAAACTCATCACTTATGCTATCCTGATTTTACTCATCAAAGCGTTCATCCAGTTCATATACAGGTTCTATTGTATCCGGCATTTTGAAGAATGTCACCTGATGCGAGTTAAAGATGGTTCATTATTCAAGCCCATCTTTACTTTTTCTATATGGGATTTGTTGGGGAATTTGAGCGTGGTCGCCAGAAATCAAGGCATTGATATTGTCCTCAATATGTTTTTCGGTCCAGCCATCAATTCCGCAGCAGGCTTTGCAGGAACGGCGGGCGGAACGGTGCAGGGGTTTGCCAACAATTTTCTTACGGCAATCAAACCACCCATTTTTAAATCATATGCTATCGGTGATTATCGAAAAATGGAAGAACTGATGATTACTGCTTCACGATTCTCCTACAGTCTCCTCGCCTTACTGAGTGTTCCGTTTTTCTTTGAAAGCCCTTTCATCATGACACTATGGCTGAAAAACCCGCCAGACCATACAGCCTTGTTTTGTGCCATCGGACTGGCGGAAGATTTATTGATCGCTATCTTTCTTCCGCTGGTTTTTGCCATTCATGCTAGTGGAAGAATCAGGACTATGAGCATCGTTAGCGGCTGTATCTGGTTGCTATCGGTCCCTATCTCCTATGCTTTACTGGCGTTGGGGCTGTTCCCAGAGGTTTGTTATCTTGTCCGAATTGGGCTGGTCCTTCTTATTGTACCGGTTAACCTGACGATTACCAAGAGTAATATTCCTGATTTCAACATCCCTTTTTATTTAAGAAAAACGATTCTTCGGATGATTCCGGCCATCGCATCCGTGTTATTCATCACTTATCTCGTTTATCATCTGTTCCCCGGGGCTTCCTGGCAAAGGTTTTTAGCAACCGGTTTGACTTCATCCATCATGGTTTGTATTACTTCGTTATTCTTCGTTTTTGATAAACAAACAAGAGAGTCTCTCCTCTTAAAGGCAAAACATCTCCTTACCCGAAAAGATGTATAAAACAGTTAGCATCATCACTCCCTGCTACAATGGAGAAAAGTACCTCCCCCGATACTTTGAATCCTTACTCGCCCAGACATACCCAACTGTGGAGTTGATCTTCGTCAACGACGGCTCAACTGATAGGACAGAGGAGATGGCGCTCGAATATGGAGAAAAACTGAAAGCCAGAGGTTATCAGTTTCGATACATTTACCAGGAGAATGCGGGGCAAAGTGCCGCCATTAACCAAGGGCTTAAAGTTTTCAGCGGAGATTATCTAAACTGGACGGATGCAGACGATTTTCTATCTGCAGACTCCATTGAAAAAAGAGTTGAGTATCTTGAAACTCATTCCGAAGCGGGGCTCGTAATCGGAGCTACAGCTTTGGTCGATGATATCGATTATCAGCAGTTAGATTTATTAAAAGAAAACAGCGGAGCATCGTATGGTTCCAGAGAACTGATCGAAAAGTATCTTAAAGGCACGTTCATCATCCCTTGTTGTTCCACAATGGTAAGGTCATCTATGTTCAGAGAGGCTATGAATAGCCCCATACATATAGAAGAAGTCCGTGAAATTGGACAGAACTACCAACTTTTCATTCCAATTATTTTTAAATATCCTGTCAGATACATCCCTGACATACTCGCTTACTGTGTCGTCCATCAAGACAGTCATTCACATTCCCGGAAATCGTTTGAGCAAAAGCTGCATATCCAGGATGTCGCGACCCAGACGTTGAACAGTATTTCAGACCGGCTTAATGTAAACGAGAATGAGCGTATTTGGTTCAAGTCTAAGATTACTGAATACGATTGTAAAGCTCGGTTGGAAATCCACCAGCATCATAGAAGAAAAGACCAACTGAGGCCATTGGTCAAAAAAATGAAACAATTAGGGTGCTATGATTCCACTGCGAGAAAAATGGTCTTGAAAATACAGTATCCTTTTGTCAAATGTGTGGCCGATTTTGTCTGGAAGAGGAAGAAAAAATGAAAGTCGGAATCGTTACCCAGCCTCTATACGCCAATTATGGCGGAATCCTCCAGAATTTTGCCCTTCAGCAAGTTCTCAGGAAGATGGGGCATACGCCCGTCACATTGGACTATATGCCCTCCCTTTCTTTCGGCCGTTACCTGTTGTATGCCGGGAAAGGCGTACTCTGTGCGCTTTCGCCCAGCAGGCGCCACCCGATCAAACCGTATCACCATTTCCTGGAACGGCCCGCCGATATCGCTTCCTTTGTGAAGCAGCATATCGCCACGACCTCCACGATATCCCATTATTCGAAACAGGTTCTGAAGAAATACGGAATCGAGGCCCTCATCGTAGGCAGCGACCAGGTCTGGCGTTATTCCTACAATTCGCACTATATCGAAGATATGTATCTGGCCTTCGCGAAGGATTTCCCGTGCCGTAAATTAGCCTATGGGGCGTCTTTCGGGGTCGAAAGCTGGGATTATCCTGCTGCGCGTACGGCTGAAGCGAAAAACCTGGTCAAACAGTTCGATGCCGTGTCCGTCCGAGAGAATACCGCGGCTGTAATGTGCAAAGACAATTTGATGATTGACGCGCAAATTGTACTGGACCCTACTCTGCTTCTGTCGGCTTCTGATTATGAAGAGTACTGTTACATCCCCAACTCGGACAGTCAATCCTATCTGGCGGCATACATCCTCGACATCAACGAAGAAAAGAAAGCTTTCATTGAAGCAATTGCAAGAAACAAGGGTCTAAAAGTAAAGGATATGACTGTCTCCAAGCAGGGTGTCTCCATCGAAGAGTGGCTAAGTACCATCAAGAACGCCGGATACGTTATCACGGACTCATACCACGGCAGCTTGTTCTCCATCATTTTCCAGAAACACTTTCAGACATTTGTCAACAAGGAGAGAGGAGCCGACCGTTTTCTGACATTGTTCAGCAAACTGGGACTTACCGCTTATCTGCTGGAAGAGATTCCGCTAAGGCCGACAAAACTTGAGGATATCGACTATTCATCTGTTTCCATCAAACTGCAACAACTTCAGGAAGGAAGTATCGTTTTTTTACAGAAATCGCTTAATCCATGACAATCAGGCAGACTGCCAAACAATGGTATTTGCGTTTCACCGAATTCAAGTGGATTGTCGGAATTGCCGAATATGATTCCGATACGATTTTGGACACGAGGGAGAAACTGAAAATCCACTGGATCAAGGGAACCCCGAAAAGCAGTTGGTTTGCAGATCCTTTCATCCTTTCGGAGACGGACAATCATATCAACATCTTGGTTGAAGAATTCTTTTACGCAAACAAGAAAGGACGGATTTCGAAACTTGTTGTGAACCGCCATAGTTGGAGACTTGAGCAGATTGTCCCTGTCATAGACATTTCAACACATTTGTCGTTCCCGGCCTATTTCCGTGAAAACGGGAAAGTTTTTATATATCCGGAGAGTACCCGGTCGGGGAAACTGACACTATATGAATACGACGAAAGTAACGCTCCGGCCATACCGGTCAAAGAACTCAGCTTCTATCCGCTCGCCGATGCTGTCATCTGGTATTCCGCAGATCGTCCCTACATCCTAGCCACGACTACCCCGCGAGACAACGGAAAAGTCCTGGACTTTTACCCCTATGCAGGAAACCCCTCCGACAAGCCGGTAAAACAATTCTGCTTTAATACCTATATGGCCCGGAATGCCGGACTCCCCTTTAACGTAAACGGGCGTCAAATCAGGCCGGCACAGGATTGCACCGGACACTACGGGTCTTGCATAGTCCTTCAAGAAATCATCGAACGGGGCAGCGATATCAGTTTTAGGGAAATCCGACGTCTGCGTTCCCCGCTTTTCCTGTATCAGGAAGGTTTCCATACATTCAACGTATATGAAAACAGACTGGCAGCCGTTGACGCACAGGGCTTCCGATACGGGTTTGCGGCACAAGTGTTCTATCATATCCGAGAGCATTTCAGATAAATGACGCTGACCTCCTTTACATATTTGTGCTTCTTCCTTGCGGTGTTTATGCTGCACTGGACGCTTTTCAGCAAGAACAGGCATTTCCAAAACGCCCTCCTTCTGGCGGCCAGCCTGGCATTCTATGCCCTCTGGGACTGGCGTTTCCTCGGGTTGCTCCTCTTCTCTATCGTTTCAACATTTCTGATCGGCAATTCGATAAGCAGATCCGACAACCGAAAGAAGAAGGGACTTCTCTTGTTCATCGCACTCCTTCTGAATTTGGGCGTGCTGTTCGTTTTCAAGTATTACAACTTTTTCGTCACGGCTTTCATCGACTTGTTTTCCACGTTCGGCGTGTCGCTGAAGGCATCTACCTTGAAAATCATCCTCCCGGTCGGCATTAGTTTCTTTACTTTCTCTTCCCTTACTTATTGCCTTGATATCTTTAAAGGAACTGTTCAGCCGACCAAAGATTTCCTTGCATACTGCACGTTTATCGCTTTTTTCCCTTCACTCCTGAGTGGCCCGATCAACCGCGCCAGCAAGCAACTGCCTCAATTTCTGGAAAAACGTCAGTTCTCCTACGAAACGGCGGCCACAGCGGCACGGGCCATTTTGTGGGGTGCTTTCATAAAATTGTGTATCGCCGACAGGCTTGGCGTATATGTCGATGCCGTTTACGACAATCTGACAAAACATAACGGCACCACCCTGTTTATGACGCAGGTCCTCTATTCCATCCAGATTTATACGGACTTTGCCGGTTACTCCCTCATTGCCATCGGTTCCGGCAAATTGCTGGGGATCGATCTTCCGGAAAACTTCCGGCGGCCCTATCTATCCAAGACTGTCACGGAGTTCTGGAGGAGATGGCACATTTCGTTGACAAGTTGGTTCAGGGACTATGTCTATTTTCCGTTAGGTGGCAGTAAAGTCAGGAAATCACGCTGGATCCTGAACATCCTGATTGTATTTGCCGTCAGCGGTCTGTGGCACGGAGCCGCCTATGCGTTCATCGTATGGGGTCTGCTTCACGGCATCATCATGATTATCGAGCGATTATTGTATGGGAAAAATCTCAAAACCATCAAGGACTCTTTCTCGCTGTCCAACCTGATCCGGATCATCATTACATTCAACATTGTCTCCATGATTTGGATCTTTTTCCGGCTGGAATCCGTAAACGACACTGTGTATGTGATCAGCAGGATCTTCTCGGATCCCGGCAAGCCTTTCTTCGATACCCTGACCCTGCTCATTGCCTTTATCTCCATCGGCATCCTTCTCGTCAAAGAGATGACAGACGAATACGGTTGGCGCATTAAACTGCTTGAGAACAAAAACATAGTCATACGTTATGCGTCTTATGTCTTCCTGATCTGCTTTATCCTCCTATTCGGAGAATTGGACGGCAGTTCCTTTATTTACTTCAAGTTCTGAATCCCGTGAAACCGTTCTGGAAATTCCTGTTGTCTCTGCTCATCCTGATGGGGTGCTGCGCCGTGACAGACGCTTTCATCGGCATCGCCCTGGATCGGATGATCGACGAAGTCCCTAACAACGGTAACGAAACGGGCGCCGCACATTTCGCGATCAAAGAAGTGGCGGATCCCGTCTTGATCGTAGGGTCATCCAGAGCGAAGTACCACTACTACCCCGATATAATCTCCGATTCTCTTGGGATGAGCGTATATAATGTCGGCCGCGGCGGATACTATCTAAGCTATCACTGCTGCCTGATCAATATGATTCTGGACAGATATACGCCGGACATCATCATTTGGGATTTCAGCATGGATGCCTTATTCGCCTGTGGAGATGATCTTGTCAACAAATTCAGGCCCTACTATTGGGACTACGATGAAGTGCGGGAGGTTATTGACGAAAAAGAAGGAAAGATATCAAGGATCAAGAATCTATCCAACGCGTATCGCTATAATGGAATGGCTGTTCCGGTAATCTATAGATGGCTGGCTGGCGGTCCTGATTATGATCCCACTAACGGGATGACACCAATCGTCAACACAGGACATGGGATTGATCCGAATCTGCACGTATACAAAGGCCTTGACGGTCCTCTGGATTCAGCCCGTGTTCAAAGATTGCACGAGACACTTCAAAGATTGAGTGACGCCGGGGTAAAGGTTTTCGTCTTCGATTCCCCGAATTATTCTCTCAAAGCCCCCGACCGAAACAAGTCATCTGAATCTATCATTCTCGAAGAATGTCGGAAACATTCTTTCCCGGTATTTGACAATAGGGAAATCGATTTCTTCCTCCACCATCCGGAAATGTTCTATGACGAAGGACATTTATTTGACGATGGTGCAAGAATCTATAGCCAAATTGCAGCACACCAAATTGTGCAGGAATTGAACAAACAAAAAGATAATGTCCATTCCGGAGAATAACGCCGGCAAAACCGCTGTATCCATCATCCTTCCCGTTTACAATGGTGAGCGGTTTCTGGAAGCAGCTGTAAACAGTGTTCTCAGCCAGACGTTCTCTCTTTGGGAATTGCTGATCGTTGACGACGGATCAACCGATGGCAGCGCCTCCATCTGTGATCGATATGCGGAAAAGGACAACCGGATAAAAGTACTCCACCAGCCGAACGGCGGCGTGAATTCCGCGCGTGCGAAAGGAGTCGACAACGCTACGGGAGAATATCTTGCCTTTCTGGATGCGGACGACCGGTTCATTCCGGATGCTCTGGAGTATCTGCTTGCGTCCTGTACATCGGAAACGGACCTGCTGCTGGCAGAAGAAAGACCCGATGAAATAATTTCGAGAGACAACTATCTGGCCGAGTTATGGACAGGGAAAGTCGCTCCCGCCCTTTGGGGCAAACTGTTCCGAACGGCTGTTTATAAGCGGATTGATTATGCGCTTGACCGGCGTCTGGCAATGGGTGAAGACCTTTTGCTGAATTCAATGTACGCCCTCGAAATTGATCGGATCCGGCTCCTGCCCCGGCGTATCTATGAGGTCAACCACGAAAACGAAACCTCGGTCACAAAGACTTTCAAACATAACTGGGAATACGAAAAGTTTTATTTCAGCAAGGTGGAAGAGCTGTTTCTGAGTAAATGCAGCAGTATGGACTCGTACGACCGGATTAAGTTGTTGGTAGGTAAGTCTTGGCTCAACGCGATGAAATACGTTATGCTCGACGGAGGTAAAATCGATTATGACGATGTCGAATACAAGGCTGTCCAAGACTACTTCAAAGACAAATCACAAGCACTTGGGCCGAGCGAAAAACTGATCGTTTCCGTCCGGAGTCCTTTTTTGTACCGCTTGTTGCTGAAAGGATATCTTTTTTTCAAACGGTTTTAATCCATGGCAAGTTATAAGGAAAGATCTTCAAACATCGAATTGCTCCGGTTAGTCTCCATGTTTTTGGTGCTGACTCTCCACGGATACGGCGTCGCCCTCGGTCTCCCGTCGAAAGCAGAGTTCCTACTTTCTCCTCTTTCTGTATCTGTACGGTCAGTCATTGAATCATTGTCCATCGTCTGCGTCAATGTCTTTGTCTTGATTTCCGGATGGTTCGGCATCAAGCCAAGTATCAAAGGATTTGCCAGTTTTCTGTTCCAATGCCTTTTCTTCTCGGCGTGTATTTCCGTTTTTGCCCCGCTATTTGGCATCGGGGAACCTTTTTCCTGGGCTGACATAGGTCATGTGTTCTTTTTCGGCAAATACTACTACTGGTTCGTTAAATGCTACCTGTGCCTGTACATCCTCTCTCCCATCCTAAATACCTTCGTCCAATCGGCCGACAGAAAGACCTTCCTGATTGTATTGCTTGGCTTTTTCGCCATTCAGACAATTTACGGCTGGACAGGGACGATGGGCGACTTTGATCGGGGCTTTTCCGTGGTTTCCTTCGTAGGTCTATACTTGTTGGCACGTTACATCAAGTTGCACGGCGGATCCGCATTCAGATTCAACAAGTGGGCAGACCTTTTCCTTTACTTCGGATTGTCGTTCATTCTGGCCGCATCATATATCGTATCCATCACTCAGGGCCTGGAAAAAGTGGCTTCACATCTGTTCGTGTATATCAATCCGTTGGTAATCGTATCCTCTGTTTTCCTGTTGTTGTTCTTCTCCAAGATCGACATCAAAAGCGCCACAATCAACTATCTCGCTCGGTCTGCCTTTGCCGTATACCTGCTGCATTTGAATACCAAGATATGGGATTCTTTCCTTGATACCTGCTACAATCTCTATGTCAACCTTAGCTTTTCCAGAGCTATCCTTTTGATTTTACTCTTCATTTCAGCCGTGTTCGCAATTGCCATCCTCATCGACCAGATCAGGCTGTTGCTATGGAAACCCCTGGAAAAAGTTTTTGCACCCAAACAAGCCGGAAAATGATCCCTAAAGTCATACACTATTGCTGGTTCGGCGGCAATCCGCTTCCGGAATCCACGAAACGGTATATTGAGAGCTGGAAGAAGTTCTGTCCGGACTACGAAATCAAGGAGTGGAACGAAAGCAATTTCGATGTCCATTGCAACGATTACATATCGGAAGCGTACAAGGCGCGCCGATGGGCATACGTATCCGACGTTGCCCGAACCTGGATCCTGGTCCATCACGGCGGCGTGTATTTCGACACCGACGTCGAGGTCATCAAACCGATCGACGCCCTGCTGGAATACGAGGCTTTTACTGCATTCGAGTCCAAGTTCCAGATCGGGATGGGCATCCTTGGTTGCGTGAAAGGACACCCGATGTTTGCGGCGCTGCTCGACGCCTACGGCACTGCCCATTTCAAGCAGCCCGATGGCAGCTACGACACTTCCGTCATCGGTCGCCGGTTCAAAGAGATCTGTCTCCGCTACGGCTTCGAGCCGAACAACACGCTGCAGACCGTCAACGGCCTGACCATTCTTCCCAAGGAGTATTTCTATCCGAGCGATCCTGTGACCAAGGAATTCAAGATCACCGGCAACACGCTTACCATACACTATTACGATGCTTCCTGGATCTCGCCCGTCGATATCTACGGCCGTACCCAGCAAGGCAAGTTCAAGTTCATACCCAAGCGTTTCCGGCCACGTTTTACGAGAATGGTCGGAATCCTCAAATATGAAGGCCTGAAGAGCGTCATCAAAACGATTTTCTCCAAATGAAAAAGATTTCGATCCTGATTCCCTGCTACAACGAGCAGGAATCGCTGCCCCTGCTGTACAAGGCATTGTACGATGTGATGGCCGACGAACGAGTCGCTTCCAAATACGACTTTGAAATCCTGCTGGTTAACGACGGGTCAAAGGATTCCACCCTGTCCATCCTGCGGCAGATGCACAAGGACGACAGCCGGGTCAGTTATATCGACCTCTCCCGGAATTTCGGTAAGGAGAATGCGATGATGGCCGGCTTCGACTATGTGACCGGCGACTGCTGCATCATTATGGACGCCGACCTCCAGGATCCGCCGGAGGTGATGTTCCAGATGATCGAAAAATGGGAAGAAGGCTACGAGGACGTTTATGCCAAGCGTGTTTCCCGGGGGAAGGAAAGCTGGCTGCGACGCACCCTTTCGATGCAATTCTACAAGATTCTCAACAAGATGTCGAAGGTGGAGATGCTGCAGAACGTCGGCGACTTCCGTCTTTTGGACCGCCGCTGCGTGGAAGCGCTGAAATCGTTGCGGGAGACGGAACGTTATACCAAAGGCCTGTTCTGCTGGATTGGCTACAAAAAGGCCGAAGTGCTTTTCGACCGGGGTGACCGGGTCGCCGGCACCACTTCCTGGAGTATGTGGAAACTGATGCGCCTGGGCATCGACGGCATTATCTCTTTCACGACGGCACCGCTTCACCTGGCGACCTGGCTGGGACTGATCATCTCGTTCTTCGCTTTTGTTTATTTGGTTTTCGTTCTGGTAAAGACTCTTCTGTTCGGCGATCCTGTTGCCGGCTTCCCCACGCTGATTTGCGTGATCCTTTTCCTGGGCGGAGTCATCCTGTTATGCCTGGGGATCCTTGGAGAATATGTTGCCCGAATGTATAGCGAGACCAAGCGTCGTCCGGGTTATCTGGTACGGGAGTATAACGACAAACTCGTCTGACCATGAAATTGAGAAACGATTTATTCAGCTGGAGAACCGTCGCTATTGCGACCGTACCGGTTTTCGTCCTTGTGTTTTCCCTGATGGCGCTATGGCTTGGAGATGATATCACCTACAAGTATAGTTTCAAGGACGGCACACAAATCTCCAGTCTGAGCGATGTCGTCACATCGCAGATCGAACACTACAAAACTGTCAACGGCCGCACCGTAGCCCATTTCCTATGCCAGCTATACCTCCCGTTTTTCGGAAAAACGGCCTTCGCGGTTTCCAATACGCTGGTCTGGACTGTACTGTTGCTCCTGATGGCTAGTCTATTCAAGGTACAATATGATGATTGGAAGAGAATGGCCCTACTAGCCTTCCTAATTATTTTGGGATTCAGGACGAAGTTCACGCCGACCTGCCAAATCGGATTTCCGTGGATGTTCGTCCTGGTTACAGCATTCCTGCTGATTCTCAGAAAATACGACAAAGAGAATGAACACCGTTGGAGCGCATGGCATTTGTTGTGGGCCGCCCCATTTGCCATCATTGCCGGATGGTCTCAGGAAGCATTGGTAATCGGTATCGGTATGGCACTGGGAGTTTTCATTCTATTGAATATCAGAAAGGTAAGCTGGAAACAATGGATCCTGCTCGCGTGTTTTGCAGTGGGTGCTGCCTTGCTGTGCCTGTCGCCGGCGACCCTCGGACGCACTAGTGAGACGCACGGAGGCTCCAACCTACTTCCACCTGCCGTGCTGAGTTTCGCCAAACTCGGCTTCTATCTCAGAATCACCTATCTTATGCTGGCCTTCCTGCTGTATTTGAGAATCTTCCGAAAAATCAAGTTTAAAGAACTCTTCTCCAATACCGCTTTCTACTGGATTGTCTGGGTTGTGATGCTGGCTTTCAACCTGTTCATCGGCGTCTATGGCAACCGGCAGCTATTCGGAATGGAGTTCGCGGCCATTGCAATCATTGTCAGGTATGTACAGTTGTACATCCTCCCGGAGAAAGAAAAATACAAGACGGCCGGTACCATCGTACTGGCGGCGCTTGCGCTGTGGGTTGCCGTCGTAGCCGTCGCTAACGCCCGTTTCCTCAACCATCACGGCAAAGTGCTGGACTATATCGACGCTTCGTATAAAGAATCCGAAGACGGGATGGTCTATTACGATTTTTCTGCAAAAGAGGTCACGTTCAAAGATACGTACCCCTCGGATGTGTTTACATGGTATGCCCTCAACACACTCGACCGTTCCTACAACAGTGAAAAGCATTTGCAGGTCGTTCCTACTCTGTGCGCCGGACTGAAGCAGGCGGTGGGAGCAAACGGATGGGAAAAGATCGCTCCGGGAGCCATCGCCGTGATTATCGACAAAAGCAATCCTCCGGCAGGTATCAAGGTACGGCGGACCGTCTTCGGACATCATCTTTCAGACATGTGGGTCGGTACGGAAGAACCTGCTTTTGAGAACGACAGCAACCTGGTCTTCCTGGTCTATGAAAAGCTTCCCTTCGTCCGGCACGAAGCTGTCATCTTTGAATGAAGGCAAACGACTCAAAAATTATAGAATGGCTCCGGTTTCCGCTGGCGTGCCTCATCGTGTTGTTGCACGCCCAGATATTGGAACCGACATTCAGACCGAACACCGTAGACAGCGGCTTCGCATATGCGGTCCGGGTGTTCTTTTCCGAAGGCATCTGCCGCGTCGCAGTGCCTTCCTTTTTCCTCATTTCCGGTTACTTGTTTTTCAAGAATCTGGAGCAGTGGGACAACAACATTTGGCTGGGAAAAATGAAACGGCGGTTCCACACGCTTTTCATCCCCTATATTCTATGGAACCTGCTGGGCATTGCCTACCTGTGCGTGTCGCCCTATTTCGGAACGGTGACGGAAACGCCTGGTTCCCTCGTTTCCTTTTTCCAGGAAAGAGGTTGGCTCAGGCTATTCTGGGACTGCAACCGGATCATGGAGCAATGGAATCCGCCGGCAGTCAACATTCTGGGCATAACGATGCACAACGGGATGCCGGCCAACGGACCACTGTGGTTCCTCCGCGACCTGATCGTAATCAACCTCTGCTCGCCGGTCATCTATGTTTTTGTGAAACATACCCGGCGACTCGGCCTGTTCGTCATGGGTATTCTCTTCATCCTGAACATCTGGTTCCCGATGGAGGGCTTCGCAGTCATCGGTTTCCTGTTCTATTCCGTCGGAGCTTATTTTGCCATCTTCTCCAAGGAAATGGTTGATTTTTTCCGGAAGGTTAAGTGGCTATCTTATGTTGGAGCGACCGTGTTGCTCATTTTATTGGTCGTGACATTCGGCCGACACGGATCGAACCAATATATCCTGCGCCTTTTCCAATTGTTCGGTGTAACGGCCACTTTCAATCTGGCCTCAGATCTTATGCGAAAAGAGAAGAGCCTTTGTACCCGTCTGGCAGACAGTTCCTTCTTCATTTATGCCTCGCACATCGTCCTGATCAGTGCGGTCACATTCCTTCTCGGAAAACTGATTCCCAGCACGAATCAGGTAATGCTTGCCCTCAAGTATCTGTTGTCAGCAATTATCACCATAGCGGTCTGCGAAGGCGTATATCAAATTATGAAACGAATCTGTCCCGTTTTCCTGTCGTTTATTTGCGGCAATCGCCGCTGAACCCTTTTTTCATGATTGCTTCCATTGTCGTTCTCTATCATCCCAAAACGGAAGAAGTATTCGATAACATCAGGTCTTATTATCCGGCCCTGGACAAGGTTTTGGTATGGCGTAATTCCCCTGAAAGAATAACAGTCCCTCCCGATCTGGAGGAAAAAGTGCAGTTGATGGGAACGGGGGAAAACCAGTTTATGGCAAAACCGCTGAATGCCGCACTGGATTGGTGCGTACAAAACGGCCACAATTTTCTCCTCACGATGGACCAGGACTCCAGATGGGAGAATGCCGGCCATTTCATCGCGCGGGCCACGTCGCTGGCTGAAAAAGATGTCGCACTCTATGCTCCCCACACGATCGGCCAGTATACCAGGCCGGAGCAGGATTATGACGCGGAATCGGTCATCACATCCGGCTCTCTGGTTAATGTCGCGATTGCGAAACGGCTGGGGGGATTCCGGGAGGATTATCAGATTTATTGGGTGGACGGGGAATTCTGCTATTGGGCGAGGAAGAACGGCTACAGGATCCGCGTCCTGCACGACTGTGCACTCGTCCAGCAATTCGGAAAGCAGACGCGCACTCTTTTCGGCTTTACCACATCAAACTACTCCCCCTTCATCTATTATCTCCTGATCAGGAATATGCTTTGGATGAGACGCGAGTTTCCGGAAGGCGTTTCCATAAAAACCGTCCTATACACATTGTTCTATAACACCCGGGGAATCCTTCTCGGTGAAAAAGACAAAGTGCGGAAGATTCACAGTATCAACAAGGGCATCGTTCACGGATTGTTCTCAAAATATGAAGCACGCGTATCTGATCCTGGCGCACAATGAATTCGAAGTCCTTCAGCGGCTCCTCAACGCATTGGACGATGCCGCCAACGACGTATTCATCCATATCGACGCCAAGGTCCCCGTTTTACCGGCATTGCATCTTCAAAATGGCCGGCTGAACATACTTGGTCACCGGCTGAAAACCTATTGGGGCGATATCTCGCTCATTCAGGCCGAATATGAGCTGATGAAGGCAGCCCTGGCTTGCGGGCCCTATCAATATTACCACATTATCTCCGGAACGCATTATCCCATCTTGAGCCGTGAAGATATCCTGAAGCGATACGACATGTACGAGGCAAAAAGTGTCCTTCAAAAGGCTACCATTTTCCCCGGCGAAGTGGCGATGAAGTTCGGAAAATACCACTGGTTCATTACCGACCAAACCAAGTTCAAGAACATTCTTTGGAGAATCTTTCTGAAAATACAGGACCTTTTCCCGAAAAGGGATACCAGCCATATCACGGAGAAAGCCAGCCAATGGTGCTCCCTATGCCATGACGATGTTCTCGCACTTGTAAAAAACGAAAAACATTTGCTACGGTTGTTCCGCAGGACATTCTGCTGCGATGAGTTTTTTATTCCCTCGGCACTCGCCCGGCTGGGCATCGATTTCGTATGGGACGACAAATTGACTTATCTCGTATTCGACAGAGCCAATCCCATCTTTCTCAAGTCGGAGCATTACGAAGAAATAATGAAATCCGGTTGTATCTTTGCAAGGAAATTCAACCGGGACAGTCTGGATTTGATCAATAAAATATGCCGAAGCACGCATTCCTGATCCTAGCGCACGCCAACAAAGATTTCTTGCAGGCCCTGGTGGACTGTCTCGACCACCCGGAAAACGATATTTTCATCCATTGGGATGCCAAGTCGGGGGCGTTGCCAGAATTGTCGGCAAGAATGTCTCCGATTTGTTTTACCTCGAAGCGAGTGAGCGTCTATTGGGGCGATTTCAGTGTAGTGGAAGCCGAGTATACTCTATTCCGGGAAGCACGCCGGAATGGTCCTTATCAGTATTACCACCTGATTTCCGGGGCCGACCTACCGCTCAAGTCTATGGAAGAAATCCATCGCCTGTGCAATCAGTTTCCGGAGACGGAGTATATCGGCTTTTCCAGGCCGACGGAAGGAGAAATCGTTTGGAGAGTCAGCCATTACTTTCTGTTCCCGCACCACTTTTCTTCAGAAAACAAGGTTGTAAGGGCCATCAGAAAGTTGGCTAACACCATACAAGACACATTGAAGATACGCAGGCAGTCGGGGGAATTCAAAAAAGGTCCCCAATGGGTGAGCATCACCGAAGCCTTTGTCGACTGTTTGTTGTCCAACGAGGAACAAGTTCGAATGATATTCCACAGGACATACTGTCCTGATGAATTGTATAAACAAACGCTTTGCTGGAATTCCGGCTTCAAAGCCCGGACTCCCGGGACCGACGATGAATTCGAAGGATGCCGTCGTTTTATTAAATGGGAGAACGGACAGCTATTCACTCTCACGGAACAGGATGTCCCGGCAATGCTTGAATCGGACAGGTGGTTTGCACGGAAATTTGCCCCGGACGACCACGAAACTATCAACAAGATAATATCATCCATCCGCTGAAATGAAAATCGATACGTATGTTATCAACCTGAAGACCAGTCCTGAAAGGAAGGCTTATATGGAAAAGGAACTGGCCCCCTATCCCTTTCTTGACGTACATTTCATAGAGGGCGTGGACGGAAGGTCTATGACCTGTTCCGATCAGGAGAAATTGTTCGACCAGAATCGGGCGTTCCGAAGGTATGGCCGCATTTTGGGCTGTGGAGAAGTCGGCTGTACGCTCTCCCATATCGAATGTTGCCGAAGAATGCTGGATAGTTCTTCTCCATTTGGAATGATCGTGGAAGACGATCTCGTGATGAGGAATGGTACAAAACTGGAATCCGTCCTGCATTCATCGACAGACTTCCTGTCCAAGTCCGGGCCGAGGATTATCCTGTTGACCGGGGATTACTGGTTCACATACAAAAAGAAGTTCTCAGACGGCTTTGAGATCGCAAAAGTATATGATGCCGTCTGTGCCGGTGCTTATCTATTGAACCGGGAGGCGGCAGCAGTGATCCTGAATATGGGAAAGTCCCATATTGCAGACGACTGGATAACCATCAAAAAACAAGGAATCTCGGTTTACGCCCTATATCCACACGTTGCAGATCAGAACCGGCTGTATTTCCAGACCACGATTGCCAATTCGCTTACAGGGCGGACGTATCGTGCGTATATGAGCCGGAAAAACAGGTTTACTTCATATAAAGCTTCCATAATAAAGCGTTTCCTGAAATCAATCAAGCATTTTGAGTTCAAAGATTTTGTCTGGTAATGAAAGTATCCGTAATTATCCCCATTTACGGCGTAGCGGCCTTCATCGAACGATGCGCCCGCAACCTTTTCTCACAGACGCTGCGGGAAGTGGAGTTCATCTTCGTGGATGATGCCACGCCCGACAACAGTATCGATTTGCTCCTTGCCGTGCTGGAGGAGTTTCCGGACAGGAAAGACCAGACCCGCATTCTCCGGCATCTGGAGAACCGGGGACTGCCTTCAGCAAGGAATACGGGGCTTGCCACTGCGCGGGGTGAGTATATCTATCACTGTGACAGCGATGACTGGATGGAAACCACTATGTTGGAAAAGTTGTATTCAGCAGCCCAGGATAAGGAAGCTGACATCGCCTATTGTGATTTTTATCTTTCCTTCGAAAAGAACGAAAGGTATATGTCCAACCCCCGGTATGAAACAGCTGACGACCTGCTCAGGAAAGGTTTCCTCGGCGGACAGATGAAATACAATGTATGGAATAAACTGATTAAGCACAACTTATACACTGAAAACGGAATCGTCTTCCCAGAAGGTCACTCGATGGGAGAAGATATGACAATGATTCAGTTGGCCGCCGTAGCAGAGAGAGCAGCTTATGTTCCGGAAGCACTTTATCACTATGTCAAACTGAATGAAGGGGCCTATTCCAACTCTTATTCCCAGAAAAAATTGGACGATATTCGCTTCAATGTAGACAGGACCGTTGCTTTCTTGAAGAACAGATTTGGGGAAAGTCTGGAAAAGGATGTATCTTTGTTCAAATTAAGCATAAAGTTGCCTTTTTTAATTTCGGAGGACAAGAATATGTACCAGCTTTGGGAAACATGGTATCCGGAGGCTGACAAGTTTGCCGATGCAGACTCTGGTCTTCCGCTACGGACTCGTCTTCTGCAGAAAATGGCGGCAAAAGGGCAGTGGTGGTATGTCAAACTTTACTATAAACTTGTCTATAAGTTTATTTACGGCATTATCTTTAAATAGGAATGATCAAGTTTCTTAAGATACTGTTCTGTTTCGTCGTTGTCGATTTCTATTTCTTCTCGACACCGTTCGCTTTTACCAACGGCTATAATACCAAGGAGATGATGGCAGTAGTCGGGTTGGTCCTTTTCGTGTTCGACCTCTATCGTCAGAAAAGGTTCGCAATTACGAATGAACTCTTCTGGCTTTTGGTGTATTCCGTTCTCATTTCTGTCATCGCACTTTTTTCAACAACATATCATAATACGCCGGATCGGTTCTATACTACTTATTTCATATCGATGCTGGTATGGCTGAGCGCTGCTTTCGTTGTCGCAAAATGCATCAAAGGTGTACACGGGAAAGTGACAATCGAGTTATTGGCAGCATATCTTATCGCCGTATCTGTGACACAGGGACTGGTTGCCGTCATCGCTGATAATTACAAACCGCTGGATGATCTGTTGTTAAGGGCTGTACCAGGAATGGTTTGGTGCAAGAGCGTTGACCGCATCTACGGATTGGGCGTGAATACGGCATTGGATACCGGAGGAATACGGTATGCCATCGCTTCTGTGTTGTGTGCGCATTTGATCATAAAACAGGTTATGAACAATAAATCCAGTTTTGTTCCCCTTTTGGTCCTGTCTTTCCTCATCCTCACTTTTACAGGAAATATGGTCGCCCGTACCACACTGGTTGGAACTGTAATTGGTCTGCTCTATTTATTTCTCTTCGTCTCTCCATTTAGAATCTCGCTCAATACATCAGTAGTATATACTTGGCTCTGGTTGGGGATTGAGGCATTGCTCGCTATCCTCCTTATCGTTGCCTTATATAATTCGGATCCAAAATTCCATAACAGAACCCGTTTTGCATTCGAGGGATTTTTCGCCCTAGTCGAAGAGGGCCATTGGCGCACCGGGTCCAGCGACAAGTTGGCTTCTATGTACGTTTTCCCGGACAATCCAGAGACATGGTTGATCGGCGATGGTTATTTCGGCAATCCTGAGGACGATTTGAATTTCGTGGGTGAGATTACTGAAGGCTATTATAAAAATACTGACGTAGGCTACCTTCGCTTCATTTTCTACTTTGGTCTGCTTGGACTCATCGTTTTTTCAATGTTTATCATCTATGCCGGGCGGGTTTGTAACTGTCTGATCCCCGGAGAAACATTTTTATTCATAATCTTGACCTCCATGAACTTTATCGTCTGGTTCAAAGTCGCAACAGACTGTTTCTTCATATTGGCCCTGTTCATTTGCCTAGGTTACGTAAATAGCTTTGATGAAAGAGAGCTCCAGCCCATTCCGGTTCGACGTAGAAGATGAAGATTCTCTATAATATAGCCGCGACATGGAACGCGGGCGGAATGGAGCGGGCACTGGCGCTTAAAGCCAATTGGCTCACATCCCACGGGCACCGGATTATTGTGGCGACCACCGACCAGCGCGGGTTGCCGAATGCTTTCGCGATGGATCCGTCCATCACATTCCACGACCTGAGCATAAACTATGACTTGAACAACGGCGCTTCCTTCGCTTCAAAGATCCTGCACTACCCGTTCAAGCAGATACAGCACCGGCAGCGGTTGGCAAGGGTCCTGCGGGAAGAAAAGCCCGATATCACCGTCAGTATGTTCAACAACGACGCTGCATTCATCCCCCGGATCAAGGATGGCAGCCGCAAAGTGCTGGAAATCCATTTCAGCCGCTTCAAGAAACTCCAGTACGGGCGAAAAGGGCTTTGGGCGCTGGCGGACCGCTGGCGTAGCCGCCATGATGCGAAAACGGCGGCAAAATACGACCGTTTTGTGGTCCTTACGGAGGAGGACTGCGGTTATTGGGGCAAGCTTGACAACATCCGGGTAATCCCCAATCCAAGAACTTTTGCCCTAGATACGCCTGCATCGCTGGATTCAAAAACCGTATTGGCCGTCGGAAGGTATTGCCACCAGAAAGGTTTCGACAGGCTGCTGCAGGCGTGGCGGATGATTGATACCCAGAGTTGGACGCTGCGGATTGCCGGAAGCGGCGATCCGCTGGAAAACATTCCTGACAACGTGATTACCGGCCCTTCATCAGACATTGTGGAGGAGTACCGAAACGCAGCATTCCTGGTAATGAGTTCGCGCTATGAAGGCTTGCCCATGGCGCTGCTGGAAGCCCAAGCGGCCGGTTTGCCCATCGTCTCGTTTGCCTGCAAATGCGGGCCGCGCGACGTGCTCACCGACGGCGTGGACGGATTGCTCATTCCTGAAGGCGACATCGCCGCCCTGGCGGCTGGGATGAAGCGGCTGATGGACGACAAAGAGCTGCGCCGCAAAATGGGCGCGGCGGCCTTCCGGAATTCCGAAAAATACGACAAAGAAAGAATCATGGCCTTATGGGAGCGGCTCTTCCACGAGTTATCGTAGTCTCCGCCGTCAATATCCGGAAGGGCGGTACGCTGACAATCCTGCGGGAATGCCTGCAGTACCTCTCACGTCAGGAAGGCCTGAAAGTCTATGCCCTGGTCCACGACCGGAAGCTTTGCGAGTACCCCGGCATCGAGTATCTGGAATTCCCCTGGACCATCAGGGGATGGGGCCGGCGGCTCTGGTGCGAGTATGTGACGATGCACCGCGTCAGCCTCGACATCGAGCGGCGGGAAGGGCAGGAAATCGACACTTGGCTCTCGATGCACGATACCACGCCCCGCGTGAAAGCCCGGCACCGGGAGGTCTATTGCCATACTTCGTTCCCTTTCCTGAAATGGAAATTGCGCGACCTTTTTATGGATCCGAAGATTCCGCTCTTCGCGATGTTCACGCGCTATGCCTATCGCATCAACGTCCACTGCAACGACTGCCTGATCGTGCAGCAGGAATGGTTCCGCGACGGGCTGAGCCGGATCACGGGATTCCCGAAGGAAAAGATCCGGGTCATTCCCCCGAAAGTGTCGGTCGAAGGCATCGTCCCGGAAACCATCGTCCCGGAAGCGCCCCTGTTCCTGTATGTCTCCACGGCCGACTGCCACAAGAATTTTGAGACCCTGTGCGAAGCGGCGCGGCTGCTGGAGCGCGAAGTGGGAACCGGAAAATTCAAGGTTGTACTCACGATTGCGGGCACAGAGAACCGCTACGCCCGCTGGGTCAAAATGCACTGGGGTGATGTTTCTTCCATCGAATTCAAGGGGCTGATGCCCAAAGAGAAACTGTTCGGTTACTACCGGGCGGCATCCTGCTTCATCTTCCCCTCCCGGGTCGAGACCTGGGGCCTGCCCATCACGGAATATATGATACTGAACGGCGGTCGGATGTTGCTTGCCGACCTGCCCTATGCCCACGAAACCAGCGAAGGACGCGGGGAGTTCTTCCCTGCCACCGATGCGCGGAAACTGAAAGACCTGATGTATGAAAGTCTTACAACTCGGTAAGTTCTACCCCATCCGCGGCGGCGTGGAAAAGGTGATGGAGATGCTCACGGAAGGTCTCTCCACCCGGGGCGTGGACTGCGACATGCTCTGCGCCAGTTTCGACGGCAACAAAGAGATGCAGATCATTCCGCTCAATGCGCACGGCCGAATCATCGTGGTGCCAACATTGCTGAAAGCGGCCGGGACGATGATCGCTCCGAAGATGATCGGCTGGCTGCGGAAACACGCTGCCGAATACGACATCATCCACATTCATCACCCCGACCCGATGGCAGCCTTGGCCCTGCGGCTGAGCGGCTATCGCGGACGCGTGATTGTGCACTGGCACAGCGACATCCTTTCGCAGCGCTTCTTCCTGTTTTTCTACAAGCCGCTGCAGAATTGGCTGATCAAGCGGGCTGAAAAGATTGTCGGCACGACACCAGTCTATGTACACGAATCACCCCACTTGCAGCACGTTCAGGACAAATGCACGTATGTCCCCATCGGCATCGACGGGTTGGAGCCAGACCCCGAAAAGGTAGCGGCTATCCGCAGCCGATATCCGGATAAGAAACTGGTACTTTCGATCGGTCGATTGGTGCCGTATAAGGGCTTCCCCTTCCTGATCGACGCAATGGCCCTGCTGCCCGACGACTACAGTCTGGTTATCGGCGGAACCGGTCCGCTTCGCGAGCAGTTGGAGCAACAGATTCGGGAAAAGAACCTGCAGGAACGCATCACGCTGGCCGGTTTTGTCCCGGACGAAGACCTGCCGGCCTGGTTCAGCGCCTGTGATTGTTTCGTACTCAGCAGCGTGATGAAGACCGAGGCTTTCGGCATCGTACAGATCGAGGCGATGAGTTGCCACAAGCCTGTCGTAGCCACACGCATTCCCCATTCGGGCGTGTCGTGGGTCAACGAAGACGGCGTGTCCGGGCGTAACGTAACACCGGGCCAGCCGGAAGAATATGTCGCCGCGATTCAAGAAGTTTCGGAAAATGCTGAGAAATACGGAGAAAGTGCGTATCTTCGCTTTTTGAATTTGTTCACCCGCCAACAGATGATCAATAATATTGAAAAACTATATGGAACACGTTAACCGTTTCGGATGGGCGCTCGGTCTCGCCCTGCTTATGGTGCTGGCCAGTTGCACCACTCCACGCACCCTGGGCTATCTGCTTGATATGGAGTACAACCACGATTATCCGGCACGGCCCGCACCGGAGTTGAAAATGCAGAAAGAAGACCGGCTAAGCATCCAGGTGCTCAGCGAGAACGCCGAGCTCTCGGCACCCTTCAATACGATGCTCACGCTGACCGACTTGGCCAATCAGACGATGCAGCAACCCGTGCTCACTTATGTCGTGGACCGCGAGGGTAATATCGATTTTCCTGTGTTGGGCAAACTTCACGTAGAAGGGTTGACGCTTGACGAAATCGAAAAAATGATTGCCGACGAAATTATGGCCCGTGGCTACATTAAGCAACCCGTGGTCAATGCTGAACTCGATAATTTCTCGGTCACTATCATCGGTGGAGCAAGAAGCACAACCCTGGACATTCAAGGTCATAGTTTAAATATCCTGCAGGCGTTGGCCCGGGCGAATACGCAGACCGACGAGCAAGTAAACATCAAAGAAGTGACGGTAATCCGCACGGAAAACGGCATTCGAACCGCCTACGCCATTAACCTCCAGAAAAACGAGTTGTTTGAATCGCCCGTTTTTTATCTTCAACAGAACGATATCATCTACTATAAGCCGAAGATCTATCGGATGAGTCAGATCGCGACGAACTTCCTGGGCTTCTTTACCTCAATCACCAGTTTCGCCAGCCTGATCCTTGCCTATCTGGCCCTTACCAAGTAGTTTCGCCATGGACAATAAAAACAACAACAATTCCAGCATCAATCTGGTAGACCTTTTCTTCTATCTCCTGAGCCATTGGTACTGGTTCCTACTTTGTATCCTGATCTGCTGCGGCTATGCCTACTGGCGCTACGCCAAGACCCCCTTCGTGTATCGCAGCGATGCCACGATCATCATTAAAGACCCGAGCAACGCGCGGACTACTGCCAGTCTGAGCACCTACAGTTCCCAGATCAACCGGGTTGATATGACCAATGAGATCCTGCAACTCCGCTCGAAACAACTGATGGCACAGACCGTTACCGCCCTCGACGCCGACATCGATTACACCATCCCCATCAAATTGCGCAACGTTGAGCTTTACCGCTCTGCGCCAGTCCAGATGCATCTGCTTCGCGACGACAGTACACCGGCGGCTTTCAGCCTGACAGCCACGAAACTGGACGCCAACACCATCAGAGTACAACTTTCTGACGGCCGGGAAGCCAAGATTGCCTTAGGCGATACGGTCGCACTCTACGGGACAAACGTCGTATTCACACCCGGAGATTCTTTTAACAGTGAAGGATCCGACAAACCGGTGACAATTAGAAAAAACCCTGTCACCAGCGCGGCGGCAGGGTTCCTTTCCCGTCTGCAGATCACCCAATCCAATGGAACCATCCTGAATCTCTCGTTGCAGGACTACTCCTCCAGACGTGCCTGCGACGTGCTCAATATGCTGATTGATAAGTACAACGAAGACGCCATTTACGAGAAAAACCGTATTGCTATCAATACTGCCCAGTTTATCAACGAACGACTGCTGATTATCCAAGAAGAATTAGGCGGTGTGGAAGATCAGATCGCCCGGTTCAAGACCTCGGAGCGGATTATGGACGTGGACCAGGCCACCAGCCAGTATTTGAGCGAGAACAAAGGATATAACGACGAAATCGTGAAAGTCGAAACCCAGCTCAAACTGGCCGAGTATCTGCGTGACCATATAACCAATTCCTTCCAGTCGTATGAGACCATCCCTGTCAACACCGGCCTGGAAGATGCAAAAATCAGCAACGAAATCACCCAGTACAACAACCTGATCCTGCAACGCGACCGCTTGCTCGAAGCCTCAAGCGCGGAGAGCCCGGCCGTCAAGCAAGTTGAAGGCACCCTGCTGCCCCTGCGGCAGAATATCCTGGGTTCGATCAACAACTTGATCACTTCGCTGAACGTGCGTCGCAGCGACCTGGGTGCCCTGGAACGCGAGTCGCTCCGAAAATTCACGGCAATGCCCAGCAAGGCCCGCCAGCTCCTTTCTATCGAGCGTCAGCAGAAAATCAAGGAAGAGCTTTATATCTACCTCCTCAACAAACGTGAAGAGAATGCCCTGACGCAGGCGATGGTCGATAACAATGCCAGGATGATTGACACTGCGGTCGCATCGGGCTCTCCGATTTACCCTTCCCGCAACAGGTCACTTCTGGTAGCCTTCCTCATTGGTTTGCTGATTCCTGCATTGATCTTAATCGCAAAACTGTTCGTCGACACGCGCATCCGGACCCGCAAGGATCTCGAAGACGAGAATTGCTCCGTACCATTCCTCGCCGAGTTGCCCAATGTCAAACTGAAGAAAAACGAAAAGAACACTCCGCAAAAACCGATATACACCCTGTCGACGAACAAGAGTTTTACGGAGTCGCTTCGTCTGATGGCCACGAACCTGGAGTTCATGAAGCCGGAAGGTTGCACCAACGCTGTAATCGCCTCCACATCGTTCAATGTTTCGGCCGGCAAGACCTTTGTAACCACCAATCTTGCCGCCTGTCTGGCAGACGCGAAGAAGAGAGTGATTCTGATCGACCTCGATCTACGAAAACGTACGGTTTCGGGCTATTTCGACCTCAAACACAATACGGCCGGTTTGAGCAACTATATCTACGATGAAACGCTCAATATCGAGAACGTCATCCATAAAGACATCATCAGCGGTGTGGACTTCATTCCGGCCGGCCATATCCCGCCGAACCCCACCGAACTGCTTGCACGCCAGCGTTTCGACGTAATGATCGATCAGCTTAAAACCCAATACGACTACGTACTGTTTGACGGCGTTCCGTATAGCGCCGTGGCTGACATGCTGGTCGTCCAGCGGCTGGTGGATATGAACCTCTTCGTCATCCGAAGCGGCCAGATCGATCGCCGCAACCTTCCTGCCCTTGAAGAAATCTACGAGAAGAAGAAACTCAAGAACCCTTGTATCGTCCTCAACGGAACCGAATACAAAGGCCTGTATGGTTACGGTTACGGTTACGGCTACGGCTATGGCTATGGCTATGGCTATGGCTACGGTGAGGAGTCACAAAGCCTTCTGAAAAGAAAGAAAAAAGACGAGTAGCCGATGACTATCGCTGTCGATTTCGACGGAACCATCGTCGAGCACAAATTCCCAGAAATCGGCAAGGAGATTCCCTTTGCCATTGAAACGCTTCGCACCCTTGCGGAGGAGGGCCACAGACTGATCCTGTGGACCTCCCGCGACGGGGAGTTGCTCGAGGAGGCACTGAAATTCTGCCGTGACCGCGGCCTGGAGTTTTATGCGGTCAACAGCAACTATCCGCCCGGTTCTCTCTTTACCAACAGGGCCGGAGGCTCCTGCAAGGTCGTGGCCGATGTCTATATCGACGATCGCAACATCGGCGGTCTTCCCGACTGGGGAACCATACACGAAATCATTACCGGCATCCGGGAGAAAAAGCACAAGGCCCACCGTCGCAAACGTGGTTTGAAAGCCCTTTTCCGCAAATGACGTTCTCCGACCCGCTGACCGTTTCGTTTTTTGCACTGCTTCGCAGCGGGCTCTACGAACGGCCCCTCTTACAGAAAGAATGGCCTGTCGTGGCTGCGCTCGACGAAGCGTCCTGGAGTTCTTTGTTGGAACTGGCCCGGCAGCAAACGGTCGTGGGCCTGATCTATCGGGCCGTAACGCATCTGCCCGCAGACTTCTCCCTTCCGGGTGATACGGTGCTGAACCTGATGGCCTTTGCCGGCGGTATCGAACGGGAAAACCGTTACAAAGCAGAGCTCGTGGACAAAATGATGGACGAGTTTACCAGCCTTGGCCTGCACCCCGTATTGATGAAGGGGGCAACGGTCGCTGCATTCTACGCCTATCCGGAACTGCGGAATTCTGGTGACATCGACCTGTATTTCCCGCCGGAAGACTTCCGGAAAGCGTGCAGCCTCCCGGGTTGTGAACGGACCTCCGACAGATCGGTACACCTCAGACGCGACGGCGAGGACATCGACCTGCACGACCGCTACTTCGACCTGCATTGTGCGGCTGAAAAACTCCCGGCTATCGGCACACCGGAGGCGACCGTCCTGATGCTCTCGGCGCACATCCTCAAGCACGCCATCGGCACCGGCATAGGCATCCGGCAGCTCTGCGATATAGCGATGGCCTGGCAGGCGTGCAAAGAAAAGGCAACGCCGACCCAGTGGCAGGACCTCTTTCGCCGTACCGGCACGCTCCGCTGGAACCGGCTGCTATTTTCGTTCCTGGAAGATTATCTCGACCTGACCAATTCTCCGCTGGCCGACCAGCGGGCTTCCTCCGCACCGCTGCTCGACGTTGTCCTGGAAGGCGGCAATTTCGGTCATTTCGCCGCAGGTAGGAAGGAAGCGCTCCAAGCCGACACCCGGCGTCGCAAGCGGCATACTTTCGGCCGTTTCCTGCACCGCATCCCTTTCTCCCTCCACTACGCACCCCGCGAAACCTTCGCCACAATCCTGACCCTCACCTGCGGCAATCTCCGCCGGAAATAGCCTGCCTGTCATGCGACTTCCCGGCGACTCCACCGTTTATCGTTTCATCCTCGTAGGAATTGTAAACACTTTGTTCGGCACGGCCATCATGTTCGTGTTCTACAACGTGTTTCATTTGAGCTACTGGCTCTCGTCGGCCTCGAACTATTTCTTCGGGAGCATCCTGAGTTACTTCCTCAACAAGAGCTTCACGTTCCGCTACGGGAAGACTGACTTCCGGTCCATCTTCCGGTTCACCGTCAACATCCTCGTCTGCTACCTGCTGGCCTACGGCATCGCCAAGCCCGTGATGCGGCACCTGCTCTCCGGCTACAGCGTGAGCATCCAGGAGAACGTTTCGATGGCCTTGGGAATGGTCCTATTCGTCGGCCTCAACTATCTCGGCCAACGCTTCTTCGCCTTCAAGAAATAATCGTAACTAAAAAAACAACAAAGGCCCGCTTCCTTTCTCAGAAGCGGGCCTTTGTAGTTTACGAAAGAGTGATTATTACTCCTTGACGCAGCGGACCGGCGAAGCGCTAGCTTTGCCATTGCCGTCATACAGTTTTGCTGTGTTTATATAACCGGACATAGTCGAAGCGGGAGGAGCCCAAAGTACCATAGTTTCCATTCTATCGGACTGAGGGGTAGAGAGCAACAACTTACCATAACCGCCGGAATAGTTGCCATAGCCGGTAATCTTCTGGCCGCCCTCGTTGACATCTGGCATATCAGGATTGACCACCCTTGTCAGCAGCAGTCGACATCCGACGACCGGCCAGTGCATACCACTTGCCGTATACCAGTTGTTGGTCGCATTGTATGTACCAAGGCCAAGTCCGGTATCGGTTTTTTTCGGAATGCCTCCGGCCGGCGGTACGAGATATCCCGGAGGGCAGGGATCATACACGGTCTTTCCTTTTACGGTAACGTCACTGCCGGTTTCCGCTGACTTGGAGTTCCAGAGATTGTTGTAATGAGTGTTCCTGAGCCAGTCATCGTATTCGTTATCAGTACCATGGGAGTCAGCTAGAAGCAAACGGTTAGGATTTTGGATCGTCCATCCAATCGTAGGCGTAAACTCGTTGATCTTTGCGATCTCAATTGTATTCGTCGATTCTCCAGAAGCCAGATAGACTGTCTTGTTGTCGTTCACGTTGTCGGATGT
>JAEEGG010003447.1_pt1 | contig 39404 bp, 33 predicted proteins | sample 9134161 | NCBI WGS metagenome assembly JAEEGG01 (sample SAMN16246543, study PRJNA631951) | gut metagenome | biome: gut microbiome; feature: rumen; material: CR-attached | host: Bos | place: Iran: Karaj | collected 2018-10 | reverse complement strand
GAATATTTTCAATAGCTGAGCCATCGCCCCAGTCAAGAGTTGCGACATCAGAGATGCTGCTCTTGTCAATATCCACCACCAACATGTTTTCACAGAAGGAGAATGTCGGGGCGGTGCCTGCCGAAGTGACAGTAACGGCAACTGTAGCCGTAAGGGTATAACCTTCAACGATATGCGTGGCCGTACAAGTGATGGTTTTAGCACCTGCGGTGTTGAACGTTATCGTGACGGGGTTGGTGTTGTAGGTATTGGTGCCGTCCGACCATTCATAGCTGTATTCCTCTACGTCTCCCAAGGAAGGTTCAGCCATAAACAGGTCACTCACCGTGGCTCCTTCACAAAGACTAAGGGAAGTGGCTTCCGGCGTGATAATCAGCTTGATGTCCTCACCGCTGGTGGTGTTCACGGGGCCGTAGGTAGTGGTGCTGTCCGCATTGGTCAATTTCACCATCACGCAATAGTCGGTGAGAGGTTCAAGCCCTGTGAGATTCTGTGTGTATTCGGCACCTGTGGTGAGTGTGCCTGAAACGGGCCATGCGGTGAAACCATCCTCGTCGGCCGAGCAGCCGCTTCCTTGCTTATATAAAATCTGTACGGTTCCTTCAGCGGGCTCTTTGAAATCGAGGCTGCTGACGGTCACTTGGAATCCTGTCGGTTTGGGGGGCAGGCTGCTGCCGAGCACGCCTGCGGGCGCGTGGGCGGGAGTGCGGGCGCTCACCACGCTGGAGGTGCCGGAGCCGGCCAAGTTGGTGGCCTTGGCGGTCACGTAATAGGTCGTGTAGGCTTCCAGACCGGTGAAGGTATAGTTGGCGACGGTGCCGGTGAAGCACGAGGCCGCGCTCATGTCGCTGTTCACCGAAATGCAAAATTCGTAGGCGGTGATGGCCGTGCCGTTGTCGTTGGCATCGGCGGTGGCTTTCATGCTGTTGGAAGTAATGTCGCTTAAAGACACTGTTACAGTCGGGGGAACGGCATGCATCAGGGCATCCAGAGCATCCTCCAGCGCGCTGATTCTGCGGTTCAGACTGTCGAACACCGCGAAGAGGTCGCAGGCGTTCACCACCACATTGCCGCAGTTGGCGCTGGTGGTTGCGTCTTCGCCAGAGATGATGAAGCCGCTGGGCACGGTGTTGGTGCCGGTGAAACTATTGTCGGCGGCCACTTTCGCGTAGTCGGCGGCGTCGGTCAGTTCCGCCACGGTGGTGGGAACAGCGATGTTTATCGTTTGGTTTGTGCTCTGGTCAACGGTGAAGGTGCCGTTCTCCACAGCCGTATTGTTCCTCGTGACTGTTATCGCGCCGTTGTTGGGTGCGGCGGGTGCGGGGATGGTGATTTCGCTGTTGCCGTCCTGGTTGGCGGTGAAGGTGACGGGCGTTTCCGAACCATAGGTGATGGTGAACGTGCCGTTGTTCACTGTCGGGAAGTCGGCGCGGATGGCGGCGGCGGTGTCAACCAGCGCGCTGCGGACATTGGTGGCCGTGTCTTTCAAATCATTTATCGTCGGATAGTGGCTCAAAGTGTCGTTCAGATGTGCGTTGGTGGCATAGACGGTGAGGTCGGGTTTGTTTTGGATGAACGCTGCACTGGTATTGTCGGTTTCATTCCAGTCGGCCTGCTCCTGTACCTGCACGTTGCCGGCATACAGGGCGAAGGGGACCGCGGCAACCGGCACATAATCGGAGGTGACGGTGCCGTCGCTCCATGTGGTCACGGTCTGGATGGAGGCAATGGCCCAGTTGATGCCTTCCCATGTGCCCGTGGTGGGCGCCACACTGCCGATGTAGAACGTGATCAAGCCGTTTTCATTGGTCTGGAGTCCCGTGTGTTCTTCGGAATAAACCAATGTGCCGTCACACTTGATGTTCACGGTTACGGAGATGTTATTTTGGCTGATCAGCAGTTGGTTCGAGGCGTTTCGAATGACGGCCTGGTAACTCAACTGCTGGTTGGCAGGTACCTGCGCAAATGCCGCGAACAGACCCATCAACAGAAAGCCGATAAAGGTTAGTAGTTTTTTTTTCATATTTGATTTTATTTAATGATTCCAATAATTGTATATGCTATTCTCTGTCTTTCAGGCAGCGCACGCTGAAACTCTTCGTGGTGGTGCCGGGTATGATTTCCAGCGAGCCGCAGGCATAGCCGAACTCGCACGCATGGTAAATGGTGGAACTGGGACCGTATATCCAAAAGATACCCACGGTGAACAGTCCCTGATAGTGGAACAGGCTGGACGAATCGTAGAAGCCTGAAGGCTGCATGGTGAATGCGGAGAGATTGGATCCGGGGGAAACCCAGTTCTCGGTGGCCATTAATTCAGTGGCATCGTAATAGGCCATCACCTCCATCACCTTCTCTTCGGTGGGCAGGTGCCATCCGTTGGGACAGGCGCCTTGAAGGGTGTCGCCGCGCGGTGTGCCGTAGCCGGTGGCGGCGTCGTAGCTGTAAAGGAGGCCGTAAACATCCACATCGGCACCCGGATAGTTGCGTACATCGGGGATAGGGGTGGCTCCGTCGGCGTAAAGCTCGCTGCGGAGACTCTTCTTGAGCCAGCAGTCGTGGATGATGCGCACGACTTCGTAAGTGTTGCCGCTGCCGTCCTCGGGGGTGAGGGACGAGCAGTCCGGCTCGTTAATCTTCACCTGCTGGGTGAAGTTGGCGGCAGAGTCGGCGATGGTGGCCGTCCAGACCACGGGTGTGGTTCTGCCGATGGGATATTCATCCGTATAGGCGGGATCGGAGGAAGGAGTCAGTGTGCCGCCCGCCGCATAGAAGTCAGAAGGCTCGAAAGTGGGGGTGCTCATCGTGACAGGCCATGTGTCATAGCCCGGAAGGGCTGTTTCCTCCACATCGGGGATGGCGTTCATGCGGTAAACGAGCAGGTCCACCACGCTGTCGCATCCGAAGTCAGATGTATGGTAGGTCACATCCTGATGCCCCGAGGCGGTGCCGAAGCGGGGATCGTCGTAATCGGCCATAAAGACGGTCGTGTCCGTTGCATGCTGGGTGAGGTGGATGGTCAGCGCCATGTTGGTGATGCTGTCGTAACCGAGGTGGCTGCGCACATCAGGGTCGTAGTTGACCAGCATGGTGTCCACGGGGTTGGCCGTGGCGGGCAGGTTGAAACCGTTGTCGGTGTAAGCATAACCTTCGCAGCGGTCATCCTCCATGTTCACTGTAATGAGGTTGGCGTTTTGAAGGCCGGGACTGACGGAACCGACACCCGCAGTCGAGGCAGGACTCGCAAACATCTGCCCTACCGAAAAATCACCGGAGCCGGAAACTGTAAATCCGCTTTGCCCGTAGCAAAGAACACTGCAAGCAAAAAATATAAGCAAGAATGGTAGCCTTTTCAATGTTGTTAGAACTTTTAAAAGAAAAACACCCAAATAATACAATGAATCATTGTAGAAAAGTTACAAAATTTACAAAAGTTACAGAAATGGTATGATTAATAGATCTATTTAGCAATTTGAGGCGGCAAAAGTACAACAATTTCTCAAGATAATCAGTCTTTTAAAGTGAAATGGTTTTTTTTTAAGGGAAAAAAGCATTTTATTAATGAAATTAATCATTTTTCGCAGCATCTAGCGACGCTGCAAGTTCTAATAATTAACAAAATGGTTGCACGGCTCTACAAACCGTGCGCCTGCCGGAACGCCTGCTCTTTTTGCGTATCCCCCATGTTACCGTACAGCATGGCGATGTTGTTCATTACATGCGTGTTCTCGGGGTCGAGTTCGAGGGCTTTCTGCAAAAGCTCGAGCGCTTTCGGAAAATTTCCTTTGGTGGCGTAAGCGATGCCGAGGTTCTCGTAGGCACTCACAAAGGTGGGATCCAGCTCGAGGGCTTTGTTCAGGTAGGGGATGGCCGCCTCGATGTCCCCCTTCTTTTCCCCATAAATCCTACCCAGCAGATTATACAACTGTGGGGAGTCGGGACTCTGTTTCAGAAGATTGTTGGCTAATGCGATGGCTTCGTCCGTCTTGTTTTCGTCCATCAGCTTCGTGACGCGTTCGACACTGTTCTGCCGCTGTACCTCTTGTGTCAGTTTCAGGTTGGCGGCGGCGAGCTGGTCGTCGGGGTCGGTGGCGAGGATGATTTCGTAGCACTGGCGGGCTCGGTCGTAATCCTCCTTCATAAAGTACATTTTGCCCAATAGCGAGTAGGATTCGGCGGTGTTGCTGCCCAACTTGAAGGCCTGTAAAAGGTACTCTTCCGCCAGTTTGAGATATTTCTTCTTTCCCGTCTGGTCGTACAGTTTCAGGTAGCTGCCGCCCGCCGACACGTTGCACTTGATGCTTTTCTTGGAGGTCTTGACATCGGTGGTGAAAAGGGTGATGTCGTCGTGCCAGACGAGGTTGCGGGCCGCCGTCCGCCCGCCGTACAGCAGGCACAACAGGATTACCGAAACCGTCATCACCTTGCCGGAAACCGTGGTTTTCTGTAACTTCTGTATCAGAAACGCCACAATCAGCGTGAACCCCAGCAGCGACGTGAACAGGAACCGCTCGTTCATGAACGTGCCCACGTTGAACAGCAGGTTGGAGGTGATGGAGAAAGTGATGATGAAAAACAGGATGCCGTAAGATGCAACGTTTTTCTTTTTCAAAGTCTTGATTGCAAAGATGATAAGACCGATGATGATGGCCGTGACGAACCACACCACGGGATTCGCGAAGTTGGTGATTTCAATCTGGTGCGGATAGTAGTCGTGGGTGAGCGGGTGCGGGAACAGCATCAGTCGCAGGTAGATGCCCCACGTCAGGATGACGGTGGCGACGGTCTGGGCTTTGGTGGAATGGACGAAGGGGTTGTTGAGGATGAGGTCGGAGGTGCTTTGGTTCATCATGCCGCCGAGGGCGTGGGTGCGGGCGGCGAGGAAAAGACCTGTCGCCACGACCAGCGGCAGCAGCGTGAGAAGGTAGTCGCCCCGTTTTTTCGGCGCTTCCACAAACCAGAGCGACAGCGGCACGACGGCGAGGAAGGTGATGGCGTTTTCTTTGGAGAAGATGCCGAACAGCATCGCCGCGAAGGAGAGCAGCAGCCACCACCACTTGCGGTCGCTGACGAAGCGGAGGGAAGCATAGAGTGCGAGCATGGCGCCGAGCATGCTCATGATTTCGTCGCGCCCCTTGATGTTGGCGACGGCCTCGGTGTGGAGCGGGTGCAGGGCGAACAGCAGCGTGGCGAGGAAGGGCACGGAAAAGTACCATTTCTCGTTTTCAAATTTCGGGAAAAGCAGCTTCAGGACGGCGTAGATACTGATACACAACAGGATAAAGAGGATGAGGTTGCCGCCGTGCTGCATCACGGGGAGGATGCTGTCGGAGAATAGCTGCTCGTTTTCCGGACATTGGTGGAAGCCTACCTTGTCGTGGATGGAGCCACCGAACAGCTCGTATTCCAGAATGAAGGTGATCTGGGAGAGGGGGCGGTAGCGGCCGCCGGCCACGAGCGTCTTGCTGTCGCCGAAGAAGCCGGTGAAGGCGTCCTTGGTCATCACCTCGGGGATGCCTTTAAAACCTTTGAGGGTGTAGTCGTTTTCGAAGATGATCATCCGGTCGTCGGAGGCGTAGTGCAGGGTGAGCGTGTCGGCGTAGGCGACGACGATGGCGAGGATGAGGACGAGGAGACGTATTTTTTCGGATTTCAAGGTCAATGGTTTTGGGGTTATCTCAACTTCTTGATGCGGGCGGGGCTGAGCACCTCCACGCGGTCGTTGCGCATGATGGCGATGGAGGTGCGGGTTCTTACCTTTTCTTCCAGCATCTTGCCGGTGGAGTCGGCGAGGCCGCGGATGATTTTTCTTCTAAGCCTTTGGATTTCTGTTTCCTTCATAACACAGCAGGATTTGGTTATAAATTTCGTTATCAAAAATTTCTTGAGGTTTGTCTTTGGTCTTGGCCATCACCAGCTTGGGTTCCTCGCTGGCGTTGTTGAACACCATCACGTTGTCGCACAGAGGCATGAAGTGGTCGAAGAAGTTGACGAGGCCGCGGCGGAAGCGGCGTTCGATCACCTTCTCCGGAACGGAGTGCCCGCCCTCCTGCACGCGCAGGCGCACGCGGGCCTTGGCCAGCTCCACGTCGGGCAGCCAGAAGAAGATGAGGGTGACGTAGTAGCCTCGTTCCTGCGCCACACGGACGGTACGCAGGTAGGAAATCGCGGCAAGGGTGGTCTCGATGGCGAAGTTTTTTTCGGCAGCCATCAGGTCCTCGATGCGGCGGGTCATGATTTTCCCCGCCTCAAAGGTGGCCTTTTCAGGCTGAAACGGCGAGATGCCGCGTGCAATCTCGTCCGCGTTCACGAACTCCTTGCACTGCAGGATTCCCGGCAGCAGATGAAAAGCCGCCGTCGTCTTGCCCGCTCCGTTGCATCCCGCTAAAATGTAGAGATTCTTCATTATCCGAAAAAAACGGCTGCAAAGATAAGATTTTTTCCTGATGGAAAGAATGGGGAATCGAAATTCCCCATTCGTCTATCTCTCCTTGTACCATTTCACCTTCTGGGATGCATACATCAGGATGGCGAGGATGATGAAGATGCCGATGCTGCCGACGAGAAGCGTGTAGGTTTCCATTTGTAAAAGAACATACATGAAAATATAGAGGGTGAGTAAGAACAACCCCGTTATTATAGAGGTCTTCCGGATTTTCAGAATTCCCGCCAAGTATCCCGTAATCAATACAATCGTCATCAGCATGGCAATGAGGTAGGACCAGAGGAACGGGATGTGTTCACTGAAAGAGAGCAACAGGGTGTAGAAGAGCAGCAGTGCGATGCCAATCAGCAGATACTGCACAGGGTGGATGGGGGTAAGATGGCGGTGTTCCAGGAAAAATACGATGGCAAAGGTCATGAAGATGAAGAGGTAGGCATATTTGACGCTGCGGGTGGTCTGCTGGTATTGCAGCACCGGCACTTTCATGGTGACACCGAACTCGTTCTCGCTGGTGTTCACACATTGGGGACCATGGCCACATTCGTTCCATTTCAAAACCGTTTGTGAGAAGTCGCGGTTGATGGCCAAAATTTTCCACGAGGCAGAAAAACCATTGTCGGAAACGGTTCGGGTGACGGGCAGGTAATTGCCTTGGAAACTGGGCGATGTGCAATTGGAAGTCAGCTCCACTTCCGTGCTGTTGCCCAGGGGAAGGAACGTCAGCGACTCGGAGCCCTTTACCGGCATCTTTACCGAATAGCTGACCGACTCTCCTGACTGCGTCTTCGACAGTGTGACAGGGCAGCACAGTACGGAACCCATCTGTGCATCTTGGTTGGATTTCATTGAATAAATCGTATCGTTGAAGCTGATCGAGATGTTTTCTGTCAATCCGCGAAAGTCGTTGAGTGCAATCAGTACCTCCGCTTTTGAGATGTCATAGAAAGAGTCCTCAAGTGCGGACAAATCGGGTAGGATAAAACTCCCATTCATATCCAACTCTGCGGAGTAAACCATTGCGTCAAAGATTCCGCGATGACGCTTCTCGGTTTCTACATTCCCTTTTATATGCAACTCTTCAGGAAGAAGATAGAGGTCTTTTTCGCGTTTGTATTTGTCGGGAATGTGGATGACCGGGCCCGTGACTTGTTGGGCCTTGCTCCAAAGTTGGCTCACCTCCGTTTCCGCTTTCGAGGAGGTTTCGTACCGCTCGTTGATCAGCCGCAGGATGAATTGTTGGGGAATCAGCAGGAGTACGCTCAGCAGCCCGATGATGCCGAGCTTCAGGAGCAAGCGGTTGTTCCGTTTTTTCCCTTGACCGTTTTGCGTCTCTGCGTTTTTGGGTTCTCGCACCGGATTCGTCACGGTGTTGAAGGTTTCGTTCTTTGTTTGTGCTTCTTGCGGTTCCATTGCCGCGTTTTCCATTTCTGTTGTCATAATTAATTTGGTTTTAAGTGGTTTGTAAAATATAAAGTACTTTGCGTTTCAAAGTATAAAAGACAAAAAAAATTAGCTTTTACATTCTTTCAAAAAATTTTCAAGGGCATTGATGTGTGCGGTGAAGGCTTCGCGGCCGGAACTCGTGATGATGTAAGTGGTGTTCGGTTTGCGTCCTACGAATTTCTTCTCGCAGCGGATGTAGCCGGCCTCTTCCAAACTGCGCGTATGACTGGCCAGGTTACCGTCGGTAAGCCCCAGCAGCGACTTCAACGTGGCAAAATCCGCCGACTCGTTGGCCACCAGCACCGACATGATGCCCAAGCGGATTTTGCTTTCAAATGTTTTGTTCAGCCCTTCAAGGATGGTCATGACTATTTGGCTTTACGATCAAACAGGAGGATATAGACGATGCCGAAGACGATATGCGCCACGCTGAAACCGAGGAACCAGGTCAGCAGCGCATGCGACATGGTGAAGCAGTCGATGATGCCGAGCAGCAACTCCACGTACCCTAAATAACGGAAAACTGGGTAGGTGTAATGACTGCAGTTGACCAGGGCAAGTCCATAGAATATCAACATGATGGATGAGGTGAGCCCGTAGTGTTGCTGCATCACCAATACGATGCTGAGCACGCCGCCGACAGCCAAGGGAATGAAGAAGTCAAGGAGCATTTGGCCCATCCGTTTGTCGAAGGCGAAACGCAGCTGGTGTCTTTTGGATTTGATGTAAGCAAAGAAAAACACCGTCAGCAGGGAAAGAGCGAAAAGAACCATGCCGGTTATTGCAATGCTTTGGGTGCGTGCCGCAGTGTCCATCACCGCGAAATGTTGCAGTTTTTCGGAGCATGGGAACCAATTTTCCACCCCGATGAAGACCGCCGTTATCAGTGACGCCACCGCTGCAAGCAATCCCACAACAACAATGGAATATCCACTAACTGATTGAAAACGTGATGATTTACTCATCATATCACGAATATCGCTCAAGGTTTTTTCTACTTCTTTTTCCTTCATGATTTAAAAGTACTTTGCGCTGCAAAGATACACAAAATTTCAAATACAACACTTTTTTGAAAATTAAAAATTAAAAATTGAAAATTGAAAACTGAAAACTAATCCCTAATCACTATCCCCTAATCACTATCCCCTAATCACTATCCCCTAATCACTATCCCCTAATCACTATCCCCTAACCACTACTACCCTACCATGAAGTAGGTTTCGGGATATTCGTGGCGGCTTTCCTTCGTACGTTTGCTGAGGGCGTAAGCAAAAGTGAGTGTGCCGATGCGGCCGAGGTACATGTTGAACGTGAGCACCGCCTTGCCGGCCACGGAAAAATCGCCGATGCAGCCCGTGGAAAGCCCGCAGGTGGTGAATGCCGACGTGGACTCAAAGATGATGTTCTTCAACGGAACCAGCGGTTCCAAAAGCCCCAGTGTCACCACGGTTATGAAGATGAAGACCAAGGACATGACAACGATGGAGTAGGACTTGTCCACCAACGAGAACGGGATGGTTTTCTTGTTGAATTCGATTTTGTTCTTTCCCTTGATGGTGGCAAAAAGGGACTTGATGATCACGAAGGCGGTGGTGGTCTTGATACCGCCACCCGTGGAACCCGGCGACGCCCCGATGAAGATGATCAGCGTGACCACCATCAGCATCGGGACGCTGATGGCATTGACATCCACGATGTTGAAGCCGGCCGTGCGCCCCGCCGTCACCTGGAAGAACGCGGTGAACAATTTGTCGAAAAGGGAACTCCTGTTTGCCAGCGTGTTGTCATACTCCATAAAGAAGAAAAGGACCGTACCGACGGCAATGATCACGAAAGAGGTGATGAGGGCGATCTGCGTGCCGATGGCCAGCGATTTCCACCGTTTGCGCTTGCGCTCGCGGATGACCGCCGGCGCGAAAAAGTCGCGCAGCACCACAAAGCCGATACTGCCGACGAAGACCAGCAGCATGATGATGACCTGCGGGAAGTGGCTGTTGACCACGGCCGTGTCCATCAGGCCGTCGGTCCAGAGCGAGAAGCCGGCGTTGTTAAAGGCCGACACCGCATGGAACAGCGCGAAGTAGAACGTCTCCCCGTCGGACGCGAAAAGCCCCGTCGTTTCCCAATACATATATAACATGACGACTCCGATGCCTTCCACGATGAAAATCGTCATGACAATTTCCCGCAGGAAGGAGAAAGAGTCGGACAATTTGTCGGTGGAGAGCATGTCCTTCACCATGTATTGGTAACGGAGGCCCGTGACGGAGTGCGACAGGAACGAGATGAAGAAGGTGGCGAAAGAGAGGATGCTCATACCGCCGAGCTGCATCAGCACCATCAGCACAATCTGGCCGGAGGTGGTGAAGTCGTTGGCGGTGTTCAGCACCGTGAGGCCGGTGACGCAACTGGCACTGGTGGCCGTGAACAGCGCATCGATGAAGGAGATTCCGTGGGTCGTCATCTTCGGCATCAGCAACAGCCCCGTCCCGATGGAGATGAGCACAAAGAACGACAGCATCATCAGCGCGGGCGGACTCAGCTGTATCTTTTTGACAAATGCCATCGCCTTGACAACTTCGATGAAAAAGATGACAAAATAGAGCAGATGGAAGACGATGATGCGCTGGTGGTAGAACTGCACCGTGTTGCGGATGTTGGCGGTGTGTTCATAGATGGCGAAGAAGGCGAAAAGACCCAACGTGCAGAGTATCAGGATGAAGTTAAGTCGTTCATCCTTGAAATACTGTTTAATATTGGAGGAAAAGATGGCGCTGACAATGAAACGGAGGACGTAGAAGATAAAGGCGATGGTGACGATTACGGTGACCAGTGTCTCCTGTTGGGGGGTGAGGTAGCAGCCGTGTTCGTACAGGATGCCGGCCAGTGCGGCCAACGCCAGCAGAAGGGCCAGGATATTGAGCACCCGCTCCACCGTCCCTTGGAGGTTGACGAGGCGGAAGTTTAGTTTTTTCTTGAAATAGTCGAATGGTGTGAGCGGCATCGTCCCTTACTGGTTTTTCCTGATGAAGTTTTCGATGTCGTGCGAGCGTCCGAACAGCACGAAGCAGTCGTTGGCCTGGATGTCGGTGGAGTTCTCGGGCACACCGATGATGTGGCTGGTTGCCTCGTCGCCGTCCTCTTCCGTGGAGAAGTTGCGGCGGATGGTGATCAAGCTGAGGCGGTAGGCGTCACGCAGGTTGAGGTCGGCGATGGTGAGGCCGACGGTTTTGCTGGGCGGCACCACCTCGGCGATTTTGTAGCCGTCGGGCAGCTGGAGGTACGACAGGATGTTCGGGTTCAGCAGCCGTTCCGCAAAGAGGGTGCCGACCTCGTCCTCGGGCGAGAGGAACTCGGTGATGCCCATCTTTTCGAGGATGGTCCGCTGGTTGTTGCCCATGGTGCGGCAGATGATGCGTTTCACGCCGATGTCCAAAAGGTTGGCCGTGCACAGCAGGCGCTTCACGAAATCCTCACCGATGGCGACGACCACGGCATCGAAATCCTGTATGTTTTCGGCCAAAAGGGCGCGTTTGTTGGTAGCGTCAATGCAGACGGAGTAGGCCACTTCCTCCGACAGATCCTGTATCACCTTGATGTCGGAGTCAATCACCAGCACTTCCGCTCCGCGCTCCGACAGCGCCGTCGCAATCGACGATCCGAAATGGCCTGCGCCTATAATGGCAAATCTTTCATTCGACATAATGCTTCAAAATTTTCTCGGGCGGCAAAAATACAAATTTAGTTCATAAAGTTCATCATGTTTGTAAAGTTAAAAGTTGAGGCGCATAGTCATGCGTCAAACTGGTGGTAACGGATAAAGTATAAGGTCAGGGAAAGTACGGGCATAATTTCAAGAATGTTCGTTAAAACAGAACATATTGCTCGCCACCTTTGTTGTTCAATTGCTTCTTATATGCTGTCAAATCAATTTCAACAGACACACCTATTTCGCCAGCGACAATAGACGCTGCCAGTTGGATTTCTTTTTCAGAAACAAGTTCTGCAACTCTAACTAAATCCATGCGCATTAGCAATTCTTTGTTGATCATGCGTTTAGCATCGGGAAAAGAGACCGCTTCCAAGAAATCTCTGACGATTTCGGAATTAAGAAGACACCATGTAATGATTGCATTCTCCAATTTGCTAAAACTCAAATAGTAACAGGTATCATCCAACATCAGTGGTTTTCTTGTTTTGGGTATAACAAGAGAAAAATGAAATGTTTTATAAAGACCTGAAATAGCAACCTTGTAAGGTTCAAAAGCATAATCGCCTATACCAAAAATTGAAAAATCTGGTTTCCCCTTATAAATGCTTGATTTTCTTGATGTAAATGCTTCTTTGTGACTTTGTAAGTAATTCCAAGTCAAGGGATAATCTTGAATGGTGGAGGTATCTTGACCTATTCTTTTTTGGGTGATAATCGTATATTTACAGCAATCTTGAATAATATTATTTTTTAAATCAGAACTTTTAAGGATACCGTACACCAATTCTTCTTCCAACGGAGTTATTTCATCCAATTTGTTGATATACAAATTATCGCCTTTTGTCAATTCCATAACATTAGAGCAATCATGTTTTACTCCTTGTCTCCATACATATTGGGATTTTCCGTCAATATTTGGGATTTTGTCTTGAAAACTAATGTTATGATAAAACTTTTCGTTAGCCCATCCAAATTTGTTTTGTTCCTTTCCAGAATAAAAGTCAATTTCCTTGCATTGATATTCAGGGTCGATTCCCATTTTGCAACAAAAAAGGGAAGCACCTACCGAAACAGAAAACTCCTTTCTACTATCTATTTGATATTCAGATAATTTTCCTATTCTAAAATTATAACGTTTTTGTTCATATAGCAGATTTTTTATGACTGAATTTTTTAAAAGCAGAGCAATATAACCTTTCTGACTACTGAATTTTTTTAATAAGAGAGTCGTTATATATTCTGCAATATCAAAATTCCCCTTACCTGTAATTGCCTCAATGCCGCTATGGTGTTTGAAATTCTTTTTTTCAGGAAGATTGGATGAGTCCATTGCTCCTAAGGCGGAGTTCGTAACCCACGGGGGATTCCCAATCACTAATGTTTTCTTGTTTTCAGTTTTTATTGTTGCAAAATCAAATTGAAAAACATTTTTATGAATAATTCTGATCTTTGGTTTCGAAACAACAGGATTCTGCAGATAGTGGTTCAATATGTTGAATTTGCATTGCCATACATAAGGTTCGTGAATTTCAATTCCAATGACTTCACTAATATTTGGGAAAGCGTCAAGGGATGCAACTATAAAATTACCTTTTCCACAAGTGGGTTCTATAATAATATCAGGGGTCACCTCTTGAGATACCAATGCTACTATCCCTTTGGCAAGTTTCGCATTTGTTTGGTAATCACCGTATTCAGCACGGTTTTCTGCTGCACAATCATCAGGTATAGTTTGAAGCAACTTCTGGAATTGAATAATTTCTTCTTGAGATGAGAAAAAATCCTCACATCCGCAGACCTCTTTTAGTTGGGCATTCAAATCGACTATGCTCACATAATTTTTTATAACCTGCTGGAAAAATTCAATACAACTCGGTGGTATTTCGACATCAAAGACACCCATAATGCCTATATCATTTTTGTAATACCAACCACTCTTGTTTTCAAATCCACTACTCTTTGGTACTGGAGTCTCCACTGTAAAGCATTGGAAATGGTCAGATAGCCCTGTTTGGGTTTGGTCTTTATAATCTGTTTTGCCAATTGATGAAGAGTAATTTCATCCGCTGGTATATTGCGGTCTTCCAGATAAGCAACGATGTCCTCTTCATTGGCTCCGTCTTTTATCATTTCACGCAACCGATAGGTCGTTGTATAGTCTGCCGTTCGCTCTTTTGAGACGAAAGCACAACTTACAAAATTCAACACACACGTTTTTTGTTCTCGGATTGTCAATCTTTTCATAAACAAAAATCAATAAATTATATCCTAATCCAAATATTTTTTGTTTTGCATCCTTAAAAGGGCATGAAGACTGAGGTTGCTTTATTGAGGTTACCTTAATATCAGTTTGTATTTCTGTGGAAGGGAGGTCTATCCCATTTGCGGAAGATCCGATAGAAACGGAGTACTTTGCAGATAATTGCTGCTGAAACTTATGCTCTACATACGTTCCCACGGCTTTCCCGTCCGTTATACCAAACAATTCTTTGTTTTTGAATTTGGATTCTGCTTCACAAAAGGTCTTGGCTTCTGCTTTTAAAATGTCTAATGTCAATTTCTTCTTCATCTTCTTTAATTTCTGCTAATATGGATTAACAGCGGCAAAAATACTCAAAAAAATTAAAATATCTATAGAGTATCTCCAATTCACAAAGATTGGATGGTTTCATTTTGTTGACTATAATGAACAAAATGAAAAAATATTAAATTTTGTTCATTATGATGAACATTTTTAAAACGGTCACTGACACCAACAAAAGCGCTAGAATAGACAAACATTTCTTCGTTCTATAAGGAATGGGAGGCATAATATTTTCTTTTGTCGGGAAAAAATCGCGGCAAAGATACGCTCTTTCTGATAATCTGGAATATTGCATGATTGCACTTCGGAAAGTGCAGTTTTCATAAAAAGTTGCACTTCGCGAAGTGCAGTTTGAAAAATTTTACTACTTTTGCAAAAATTTTCGATATGGAGAAACTCTACGATTCTTTCCGCCTTGCGCTTGAACTCACCCCTATGGAATATGTCAGAAGTTTTCATGACAGAATTAACTGGAAAAACCGATTGATTGGCCTATTAGGGCAAAAAGGCGTTGGTAAATCAACACTTTTATTGCAGCACATCAGGAATTTTGACAACATTGATGAGACACTGTATGTTCAAGCAGATGACTTGTATTTTGCAGGACATGGTTTATACGAACTGGCATACGATTTTTTAAAAAAAGGTGGGAAAAAACTGTACATCGACGAAATTCATAAATATAAAGGATGGTCAACTGAGATAAAAATGATTTACGACAGATTGCCCCTTCTTTCAGTGGTTTATTCGGGTAGTTCACTGCTGGCATTGAAAAAAGGGACTTCAGCTGATCTAAGCCGAAGAGCCATTGAATATACCATGCCTGTGCTTTCTTTCAGGGAATACCTAAACATCAACAACAAATGGGGTCTCAAGACGTCCTCTTTGGATGACATTCTAAAAGGTCACGTTGATTTCCCGTATGGTGAACATCGTCCTCTGAAATATTATTCTGAATATATCAAGAACGGGTGCTATCCTTTTTTCAAAGAAGAAGATTTCCATCTGCGATTGAAGCAGGCCATCAATGAGACTGTGGAACACGACATCCCGAATTATGCAGAAATGCCTGTGGCATCAGCAGTTAAATTGAAGAAGCTTATGTATGTACTTGCCAATAGTGTACCTTTCAAACCGAATTACAGCAAACTTGCTCGTGACCTCAACATTGGCCGGAACCAGTTACCCGACTACATCGAATACCTTGAATCGTCACGGATTTTCAATGCCTTGAAAGAAAAGGGGACAGGCGATGCCATTATGCAAAAGGTTGAGAAACTCTATCTTAACAATAGCAATATAGCGTATGCTGTCTCTGACACAAAACCTGATGAAGGTAGCATACGTGAGACTATGTTCCTTACATGGATGCAGGAAGTCCATAGTATAACCTCCTCAAGGATTTCGGATTTTGAAATAGAAGGCATCACTTTTGAAGTCGGTGGGAAAAACAAGAAAGACAATCAGGTCAAAGAAGCCAATATCGCCTATTTGGTAAAAGACAATATTGAATACGCTTTTGGGAATTCTATTCCAATTTGGATGTTTGGATTTGTATATTGACCCTCACCATTCCGTGGACCGGCGCACAGGCCATCGCCTTTGGTTCATAAAGTTCATCATGTTTGTAAAGTTAAAAGTTGAGCCGCACCGGATCGTTCCATTTTGTTGCCTACAATGAACAAAATGAAAAATGAAATTTTGTTCACTATGATGAATACTGAATGTTACTTGTTCTAGGTGATTGGACAAATTGGGAATACTATTGTCTTATGTCAGTTGCTATTATACCCAAATTTCAATGTACCTCCCACATTTCCTCCTTCGCCCGTTTCACGGCGGCCTCGATCTCGGAAATCACCCGTTCCTGTTCTTCCTCCGACAGGCGGGGAGCGAATTTGAACGGGAAGACCTTATTGGAGGTTACGCAAAGAGTCCATTGTAAAGCCCCTGTGTAGGAGGGCATCATTTGGAGACGAAGAAATAGGGAAGGTTTCCACTTTCTCACTTCGCGAATGTTATCCAATCGGATATTTCCTTTACGGCGGAATATCGTGTGCTTTCGACGGATATGCAAATAGTTGTCTGATATAGAGACCGTCTCCTCGCCTGCAATCTGCCACATCAATTGATCTATTGTTACAAGATAAAGGGGGAACCAGAAAATTGTCGCAATAACAAAAGCGGAAAGTTCTCCTGACATAACGGTGACCAAAATCGTAAATCCGACCATGATAAACAGGATAAACGCAGGATGTCCGCTGTCGTATGGCCGGCTGCGGCAGATTATCGTTTCGGTGTCACGGTTATTGTCCTCTTTGCAAGGAGAATCCATAATCTCTACAATTTGAGAGCGCAAAAATAGTGAAAAAGATAATTCCCGCCTTCAAACTTTCCAACTTTATAAACCTGATGAACTTGACAAACTTTATCGTACCTTTGCCGCTCATTTCTGATTTAATATTTTCACCCTAATGAGCACGATTTTAGAAGCCGAAAACGAGATCATCGAAGAGTTCGAGTTGTTCGATGACTGGATGGATAAATACAACTATATCATTGAGTTAGGAAAAAGTCTGCCGCTAATTGACCCGCAGTACAAGGACGAGCAGCACCTCATCCCGGGATGCCAGTCGCAGGTGTGGCTGCACGCCGATTTTGCGGACGGGAAGCTGGTTTTCCGCGCCGACAGCGACGCCATCATCACCAAGGGCATCATCAACCTGCTGATCCGCGTGCTGTCGAACCGCACCCCGCAGGAGATCGCCGACGCGCCCCTCGCCTATATCGACCAGATCGGCCTCAAGGAACACCTGTCACCCACCCGTTCCAACGGCCTGATGTCGATGATTGAACAGATTAAGGGGTACGCGGAGAAATATAGGGGATAGGGGATAGTGAATAGGGGATAGTGAATAGGGGATAGTGAATAGTGAATAGGGGATAGATGTAGAGACGGGATGCGAGGATACGGAGATGCGGGGATACGTATAATCGTATAATCGCATAATCAAAAAAACGAAAAATGATATCAATCAATAAATTATCGGTTAATTTTACAGGGGAATTCCTGTTTCGGGATGTTTCGTTTGTGGTGGGCGACCGCGACCGCATCGGGTTGGTAGGGAAGAACGGCGCGGGGAAATCGACGCTGCTGAAAATCCTGCACAAGCTGCAGGAGCCGACCTCCGGCGAAATCACCATCACGGCGGGGCACCATACCGGCTACCTGCCGCAGGAGCTGCACGGCGTTTACGACACCACCGTCTGGAACGAGACAATGACGGCTTTCACCGAACTGAAGTCTTTGGAACGGCGCATTGCCGACATCACCCAGCAGCTGTCCGACCGCACCGACTATGAGAGCGACAGTTACGCAAAACTGGCGCAGCAGCTGTCGGATCTCACCGACCGTTTCCACCAGCTGGGCGGCGCCACCATGGAGGGCGACGCGGAGAAGGTGCTCACCGGCCTCGGTTTCCGGCAAAGCGACTTCGCCCGCCCGATGAAGGAGTTCAGCAACGGCTGGCAGATGCGCGTGTCGCTCGCCAAGATCCTGCTCCAGAAGCCCGAAGTCATCCTCCTCGACGAGCCGACCAACCACCTCGACATCGAATCCATCCAGTGGCTGGAAGATTACCTCGCCAACTACGAAGGCGCACTCATCCTCGTGTCGCACGACCGCGCCTTCCTCGACCGCGTCACCAACCGCACCGTCGAAATCACCTTCGGCAACATCCAAGACTACAAATGCAGCTATTCCGAATATGTGCAGCAGCGTTTGGAACGCATTGAGGCACAACAGAATGCCTACGAAAATCAGCAGAAGGAAATCGCCCAGATTGAGAAGTTCATTGAGCGGTTCCGCTACAAGGCCACCAAGGCCAAACAGGTGCAGAGCCGCCTGAAACTGCTGGACAAGATGGACAAAATCGAGGTGGAAGACATTGACAACTCGCACATCTCGTTCCGGTTCCCGCCCGCCCCGCATTCCGGCCGTGTTACCGTGGAAACGGAGCACCTCTCCCTCGGCTACGATGGAAACGAGGTTTTGCAAGATATTGATTTCCATTTGGAAAGAGGCGAAAAAGTGGCGTTTGTCGGGCGCAACGGCGAAGGTAAATCCACCATGGTGAAAGCCATCGTGGGCGAACTGCAACCGATGCACAGCGAGGTGAAATTGGGCCATCAGGTGGTCATCGGCTACTACGCCCAGAACCAGGCGCAGAAGCTGAACCCCGACAAAACCGTCTTCGAGACCATCGACGATGTGGCGGTCGGCGACATCCGTCCCAAAATCCGCACCATCCTCGGCAGCTTCCTCTTCTCCACCGAAGACACCGAGAAAAAAGTGAGCGTGCTGTCGGGCGGCGAAAAAGCCCGCCTCGCCCTCGCCAAGCTGCTCCTCTCCCCGTTCAACCTGCTCATCCTCGACGAGCCGACCAACCACCTCGACATGCAGTCGAAGGACGTGCTCAAAAGCGCCCTGCTCCAGTACGAGGGCAGCATGATCCTCGTGTCGCACGACCGTGACTTCCTGCAAGGACTGAGCACCAAGGTGTTCGAGTTCCGCGACCACAAAATCAAAACCTACCTCGGTGACGTGTACGACTTTTTGGAGAAAAAGAAAATTGACTCGCTCAACGCTTTGCAAATTCCTGTAAAAGATGGAAATGCAACAGCCACCCCACAGAAAGTCAGTGCCAACAAGGTCAATTACGAACAGAAAAAGGCACAGGAGGCGGCCAAACGGAAAAAGGAGAATCAGGCCAGAAAGTTGGAAAGAGAAATTGAGGAACTGACTGCCCGGAGAAACGAAATCGAACTGAAACTGGCGATGCCCGAACAGTACGCCGCCGAAATCGCCTCCGGCGAATTGTACAAGGAATACGAAACCATCAAGAACGCCATCGAGGAGAAAGAATGGGAATGGATGGAATTAATTGATAATTAGGGGATAGGGTATAGTGATTAGGGTATAGTAGAGACGCGGTGTACCGCGTCTCAATAACCGAAAAAACGACAACGCCCCCGTAGAGACGTTTCATGAAACGTCTCTACAAACAGAAATTAAAATTACATATTGACAACAAATGGATTACAAAAATATAACCGTTATTGCGTTTGATGCGGACGACACGTTGTGGGACAACGAGCCTTTTTTCCGTAACGCGGAGCACAAACTGTGCGAGATGCTGGCTCCGTACGGGACGGAGGAGGAGTTGTCCGACCGTATCTTCGGAGTGGAGATGGCCAACATGCCCGACTACGGTTACGGCGCTATCGCCTTCACGATGTCGCTGATAGAGAGTGCTATAAAAATCAGCGACGGCAAGATTTCCGCCCGCGAAATCGGGGAGATCATCGAGATGGGGCGGCAGCTGTTGCGCCTGGATGCCGCGCCGCTGGACGGGGTGGCGGAAACCCTCCGCACTCTGAAGGAGAGCGGGAAATACCGGCTGGTGGTCTTCACAAAGGGGGAACTGCTTACGCAGGAGAACAAGCTGAAACGGTCAGGACTGCGGCCCTTTTTCGACAAGGTTTTCATCGTTTCCGACAAAAAAGAGGCGAATTACCAAGGGCTTTGCCATGACTTGCAGATTGAGCCGGAGCAGCTTCTGATGGTGGGCAATTCCCTGAAATCGGACATCCTGCCCGCCCTCAACATCGGGGCTACGGCTATTTACATCCCTTACGAAATCATGTGGCAGCACGAAATCATCGACCATTTCGAGCACGAACGGATGCGGCAGGTCAGTAACATCCGTGAACTGCCGACAATTTTGCAAACATTATAAACGTGCAGTCTGACAAACATTATAAACTTTGTCGTACTTTTGCACCCTCAATTTTTACAAATATATATTATGGCAAACGAACTTTCAGAACAAGAAGTTATCCGTAGAAAAAAATTGGACGATTTCACGAATCTTGGCGTAAATGCTTATCCGGCGCCCCTTTACGAGGTGAATGCCACCAGTAAGGAGATTTTGGAAAAATATCCAGAAGACAATACCCTTTTCCAGAATGTCAGTTTCGCGGGACGTATTATGAGCCAGCGCATTATGGGTGCGGTTTCGTTTTACGAACTGCAGGATGCGGTCGGCAAGATCCAGATTTATGTGAAACGCGACGAAATATGTCCGGGCGAGGACAAAACGATGTACAATTCCGTTTTCAAGAAACTGGACATCGGTGACATCATCGGTGTGAAGGGCTTCGTGTTCACTACACAGACCGGCGCCATCAGCATCCATGTCAAGGAATTCACGCTGCTGTGCAAGTCGGTGCGCCCTCTGCCCATCGTGAAGGAAAAGGACGGCACCACTTACGATGCGTTCTCCGATCCCGAACAGCGCTACCGCCAGCGCTACCTTGACCTCATCGTCAACCCGCATATCAAGGATACGTTCATCAAACGCACCAAACTGGTGAATACGATGCGTAACTTCTTGAACGAAAAGGGCTATTTGGAAGTGGAAACCCCGATTCTCCAGCCCCTTTACGGAGGTGCCGCCGCACGCCCGTTCAAAACGCACCACAACACCCTCGACATGACGCTCTACCTGCGCATCGCCGACGAGCTATACCTTAAGAAGCTGATTGTCGGTGGCTTCGACGGCGTCTATGAGTTCTCGAAAGACTTCCGCAACGAAGGCATGGACCGCTTCCACAACCCCGAATTCACCCAGATGGAGCTGTATGTGGCCTACAAGGACTACGAATGGATGATGAACCTCGTGGAGGAGATGGTGGAGGCTGTGGCGATTGCGCTGCACGGCACTACCCAGGTGCAGGTCGGCGAGAACCTCATCGACTTCAAACGCCCGTGGAAACGCTACACGATGTTCGAAGCCATCGAACACTTCACCGGCACCGACGTCTCCAACATGGACGAGGCGCAGCTGGCCGCCTTCGCCAAGAGCGTGGGCGTTGCCGTGGACAGCACGATGGGAAAAGGCAAGCTGATTGACGAAATTTTCGGAGAAACGGCGGAGTCAAAACTCATCCAGCCGACGTTCATCTACGACTATCCCGTTGAAATGTCGCCGCTTACGAAGATGCACCGTTCCAAACCCGGCATGACCGAGCGTTTCGAGGCGATGTGCAACGGCAAGGAGCTTTGCAACGCATACTCCGAGTTGAACGACCCGATTGACCAGCGTCGCCGCTTCGAGGCGCAGCTGGAACTCGGCAAGCGCGGTGACACCGAATCCATGGTGCTTGACGAGGACTTCCTCCGCGCCCTTGAGTTCGGCATGCCGCCCACCGCGGGCCTCGGCATCGGCATCGACCGTCTGGCCATGATCATGACCAACTCACCCTCCATCCAGGACGTGCTGCTCTTCCCGCAGATGCGGCCCGAAAAGAAGGAGACGCCGACCGAAACTCCGGCAGAGACGAAATAAAGAAAAAGGCACTGAATTTCAGTGCCTTTTTTGATGTATCGGAATCAATAAATTCGCGAAATCTACGTAGTTGGCGATTAGTGCTTGTGTCCACATCCGCCGCATCCACCGCCGCAACCTGTGGAGCCTTTCGGAGCCGTGCAGCATTTCGGCAATTTGGCACGGGCCTCGGGGTCGGCCTTTACGTTGTCGGCATCATACCCCAAGTGGCGGATGCCTTCCCGCAACTTGTCCACATTCGTGTTTTTTGCATCAAAAGTGATGGTGACTTTCGCGGTTTTCATGTCGTAGGCGCACTCCTTCACGCCCGGCCATTGCGGAATGTTCTCCATCATGATTTTCTTGCATTGTTCGCAAGTTCCGTTTGTTTGGATTGTAACGGTTTGTGTTTTAACTTGTTGTTGTGCCAAAAGGGTGAATGTCATCGCAAACAGGACAACAAACGAGAGGATTTTTTTCATAAGAAAACGTTTTGTTGGATAAAGTTCATAAAACCGCAACAAAAGTACATCATTTTCGTAAAATGCAGCAACGGTTTTTATGAAAAATCGTGAAAATGGCTGTTTATGAGAAAATATGCACTAACAGGTGGAATAGGAACGGGTAAAACCTTTATATCCAAGGAGTTTATAAAGAAGGGGATTCCTGTGTTCTATGCGGACGAGGAAGCAAAGAAGTTGTATGCCCGCGAGGAGGTTGTCGAACAGCTCCGCCAGCTTTTTGGAGATCAAATTTTTACTGATAATAGACTGGATTTCAAAAAGCTGGGTGCAGTTATTTTCTCCAATCCCGCGAACCAGCAGCAGTTGGAAACGCTCATCCACCCCTTGGTGATGGCCGAATTTGAACAGTGGGCAGCGGAACAGGGCACAGAGGAGGTGATGATGGAGTCCGCTATCATTTTCGAGGCCCATTTGGAAAAATATTTTGACAAAGTGTTCGTTGTCAATGCGTCGGTTCCGGTACGGGTGGCGCGGGTGAAACGCCGCAATCCCGATTGGACGGAGGAGGAAATTCTGGCTCGCATCAATGCCCAGATGTCGCAGGAGGAGAAGTGCCGTCTCGCCGATGAAATAATTGAACACGAGGAAGATATATAGGATATGACATCGAATGAACTCTTTTGTGCCTTTTCCGGGAAAAAGGTGCTCGTCCTCGGCGACGTGATGATTGACGCCTATTTGCAAGGGAGGGTGAACCGGATTTCACCGGAAGCCCCTGTCCCCATTGTGGACATTGAGGAACGATACTACCGTTTGGGAGGTGCCGCCAACGTCGCCCTCAATTTGCAGTCGCTGTCAGCCACCCCCATTCTTTGTTCGGTCATCGGCAACGATGAAAAAGGCGAGCTTTTCAGCCGATTGATGGCTGAAAAACAGATGGATACAACGGCGCTGGTTCGTTCCGAAAACCGCAAAACCACCATCAAGTACCGCGTGATTGGCAACCGTTTGCAGATGCTGCGGATTGACGAGGAGGACCGCCACCCTTTGGATGAAAAAGAGACGGACGATTATCTTTCAACAATCAAGAAAATAGTTGACAATCAAGAAATTGATGCTATTGTTTTCGAAGATTATGACAAGGGAGTTCTGACACCGGGCGTTATTCGTTTGGTTGTCGGCTGGGCACGGGAGCGTGGTATTATAGTGACCGTTGATCCTAAAAAGAGGAATTTTAATCATTATCAGGGTGTTACGTTGTTCAAGCCGAATCTCAAGGAGTTGCGGGAGGGCATGGAAGTCTCCCTGACGGATGATTCGGAGGAGGGGATTCATCAGGTGATGAAATCCTTTGCTGCGGACAATGCCATAGACTTGGTTTTCACGACGTTGTCGGAGAGGGGCGTGGCCATTTACGACCGACGGGCGGACCGTTTTTACACGCAGCCTGCGTATTTGCGCAAGATCAGTGACGTTTCCGGTGCGGGCGACACGGTCATCTCTGTTGCAACACTTTGTTTGACAGCTGGATTGGACACGCTTCGGACGGCCCAAATCGCCAATTTGTCGGGCGGCATTGTGTGCGAGCACAGCGGTGTCGTTCCCATCCCCCCCGAACAAATGAAACAGGAGATTGAAAAATATAGTCTGCTGTAAGTACATTATATATATGTATAAACCATTTTGAAAAGAAGATGGAAGACCACGACGTAACTTACCGTTTTTCCGCGCCAATCCAGATAAAAATGTGTGATTTGGATCCGTTTGCCCATGTGAACAACGGCGTTCAATGCAACTATTTCGACTATGGCCGCAGTCGCTATTTTGAATCGGTCTTCGGCGAGAAGATCGATTGGCTGAATATGGATATGGTATTGGTACACACGGAGTTGGATTTTAAAAATCCGATTAAAGTCCATGATGATATTGTTTGTGAAACCTCCATATATCGTATTGGGAACAAGAGTGTTTCTATGATCCAGCAGCTGCGGTGTGCCCAAACGGGAATTGTTAAAACGGTGTGCAAAAGCGTGCTCGCGGGGTTTGACCGGGCGACAGAAAGTTCCATTCCCATTCAGGAAAAATACAAGGAGGCCATCCGGAAATTTGAAGGAATTTAACCGCTTGCATATATTTGTTATTATTCTGTAAATTTTAAAAATTCTCCGAAAAATTGGCATGGCCATACTAGGTAAATTTGGGCACTTGCTGTGATTTTATCGTATATCCTTGATTTTCAGAAATAAAAAAATTTTCAAAAAATTAACCGAAACACTTGAAATTGGGTGTCGGGTTGTTGTATCTTTGCGGTGTCAAAAAACAAGGGTTGGCACCCCTTATTGCAGTACAGTTTTTGGAATGATGAACTTTATAAATTAAAAGCTCAAGGATGCCTATGTCTGAATTTACTATCAATTTTTAACAAATTGACGATGATACTGCATCATACGATGTAATACTGCGAAAGTGTAAGTTGTTTGATTGTTTAAACCCTAAAAAAAGTAGTTATGAAAAGATTTTTATTGATTTTAGCTTTAGGTTTGATGTTGTTCCCCTCATTTGGGAAGAAAGTCATTGTCATAGAGGTCACGAAGGAGGGTGACGGCTGGCAGAATTTGTTCAATTGTTACCGTGAGGTGACTACCACCTACGTCGGGGAACAAAACGGGGTGCCGTGTGCCACGCTGAACTGTCTTGGAGCGGGCTACACATGGTGCCGCGCTTCCCGTCAGATTGGAGAAATGAGTTTTGGACATTCTACCAATGATGTGCACAATGTACTTGGTAACGAGCAGATTATAAATGCTATTAACAGCCTGATTGAGGAGTCTGAAACGGCATTCGCACGACAGACGAGAGCATCTTCAGCCTCCAAGAAGGTGGCTGTCTGCAGTCGGGGCAAGACCACGCTCTATTTTGTCAAGGCCAGCTGGAACTATGTCACGAGAGGTGGGCAGCCGACAGCCAAGATCGTCATCACCATTGAAGAGGATGACCGTTCACTGCTCAACCAACGAATTTAACCAACAAGTATCAATTTGAAGAATGGGGAGGCATGGTTGTATCTTCCGTTTTCGTACAGGTGCTTCCATTGTGTGAAAAAATGATTGATAAACCATAGTTTCTCCATTCTTTTTAAATGAAAGATTGAAATATCGATTGTTATGAAAAGGTGTGTATTCCTGTGTCTGGTTTTTCTAGTTGTCGTTATTATGCGGGCGGTTGCCCAACCGCATATCTCTATGGCTTTTGAGCTGGAAGACGAGTGGACACTTACAAGCAGTGTGGAAAGAATCCAGCAGCAGGGGATGGTAGGGTGTGTGGACGGAGATATTTTATATTGCTGCTGCCGGCGCGGTTTTCAAAACAAGGAGGACGGTTACAAAGCGATCGTTACAACCATTGACCTCACCACAGGTGCAGAGGGTAGTTTCGCACTCGTTCTTCCTGAAAAGAAGGTGAATGCCACTTCTGCTAGAAAATATTGGATTCGAGGAATTTGCATTGAGTCCAACCGACTGTTCCTGCTGATGCAAAATGGGATTCTTGTGTATCAGAATGGGAAGGGGGACCGGTATGAATTCACGAAAAGAATTGACTCTGACTTGCCGGACCGGGCACAATCGGAGAACGGGAGGCTGACAGTGGTGGAACGGATCCCCGAAGAAGGGCGTTTTATGATTCGGCGGCAACATGACCGGACGGGAATGCTGGATTCGGTGTTTGACGTGAAGCTTCCGGGGCCTTTCATGATTCAATACGACCCCAATGGCTTTGTGAAAATGATGGACCATTCCCTTTATTTCTTGGCCTCGCCATCGTTGAGGATTGAGAAATATTCCGATAACGGTGATTTGCAGGCGGTCATTGCTCCGGAGATTCCGGAATGGGCACCTATGCCGGACGAACTGGTTCGGAAAATTTCCGCCATGCCCTACAGCAGCGACCGGGCGATGTACACCTTTTCGCAAGGCAAGGGATATTCCTTTCCGCTGGAAATCAATCCATTGGATGATTCAACACTGCTACTCGCCTACCATCATTATCGTCGTTCTGAAAAGAAAGAACAGGTTCTTTCCGCCGTGGTGCATTATGATACGGAAGGCACTGTGACGAAAGTTGAAGGGCCATACACCTTTTTTTCCCCGCAGGATTCGGTGATTGGCACTGCGGCCTTCCCGCTCTACTATGCGCGGCGCGAGTTGTGCCTTCAGGTGACGGACGGAAACCGTATCGTTCAAGTGGTGCGGGAGGCTCCGGTCGAGTGGCGCGGAATGACGGGGCGGCAGTATGCCGATGCCGTGGACCGGTACTTTGCCGACCATCCACCCGTTGTTCGGGTGCGGGTGGCGAGATTGCGTACAGGTGGTGCGGAGCGGAAATGCGACATCAACAGTTTGGGGTTGCAAACCTATGAGGGTGAAGCGTTCTCTGTCAGTGATAATTCCCCTTCCAAAGCTGTCTTTCTCATGAACAATCCGCCGCAGTGCCACAACTGCGAGGCTGCCCTGTTGAACCTCCTCAGTTCAGTTGACACCTCCGTCTGCAAGATTTTCATTGTTTTTAACAACGCGGACAGCTTTCTTGCCAAAAAAGATCTAATCGCAAATGTCCGGCAACATCTGTCAACTCCGTTCGTCCCGCTGTTCGTGCCAACAGAAACGAAAGATGCCTTTTTGAAAGAGATGGGAACCTTGGTTTATCCGATTGTGCTGTTGAAGGAAGCAGGAACATCGGCGGCTGTCATCCTCCCGAATGACGCCATTTTTACGGAAAATTTGACAAGCAGTACCTTGAGAAAGGAATGTGTAAGATATTTCGCCCGGTTTCTGCATCAGAAAGGAGGTGTGGGAAAATGAAATTAGTTGTACCTTTGCCACCCTAATTTCAAGCGATGGACTATACGATAGATTTCTCAAAAATAACCCAATACGACAATCTGGAATTTGTTGCCAAACAAGTTGTTGAGGGTTTTATTACCGGTATTCATAAAAGTCCGATGCACGGATTCTCCGTGGAGTTTGCGGAACATCGTCAGTATAATACCGGCGAACCGACCAAGCACATTGACTGGAAACTCTATGCCAAAACGGACAAACTGTTTGTAAAGTGTTACGAGGAAGAAACGAATCTACGCTGCCATCTGGTAATTGATAATTCGTCCTCCATGTACTTCCCATTGCAGAACAGCTATACGCTGGCATCGCCCAACAAAATCTTCTTCTCCATCTATGCGGCAGCCGCCCTGATACAAATGCTGAAGAACCAGCGGGATGCCGTCGGGCTGAGTGTCTTTTCAGACAAACTGGAACTTCACACCCACGCACGAGGAGGAGAAATGCACCAAAAGATGATCTATCGTGAATTGGAGAAACTGCTTCGTCCGATTTCAGCCGAAGTCCAACGGAAGTCCATGGTGACCGACACGCTCCATCGCATCGCCGAACAGATTCACCGCCGCTCGATGGTCATCATCTTCAGCGACATGCTCGAATCCAACCGGAATACGGAAGAACTGCTCCTCGCTCTCCAGCACCTGCGCCACAACAAGCACGAGGTGATCCTTTTCCACACCTACCACAAGAAACTGGAGTTTGACTTCGCCCTGGAGAACCGGCTTTACCGCTTTGTGGATATGGAGTCCGGAGAAGAGTTGAAAATCCACTCGAACCAGATCAGAGACTACTATAAAGCCGCCATCGGTGACTATTTTCAGGAGTTGAAAATCAAGTGCGGTCAATATCAAATAGATATGATTCCCGCCGACATCACCAAAGGTTTCGACCAAATTCTGCTGCCGTACGTACTGAAACGTCAAAAGGCGAATTAGTACCGCAGTTACCTATCCTACTGGAATTACGATGCAAGATCCTCTCCTATGATGAGAGGAGGTGATTGCTTTTATCCGCTATTTAAGAAGGAGATTAACAATAATATTCAGAAATGCCCTGCATTATGGAGGAACCGTCATGTCTCAAGAAGGAAAAAGTCCGTTATGTGTCCCCTCGCCTGACCATACCGCAATGGGCGGCTTCCGACCGTCCAAGGGAAAAATACTTGGCAAATGGCGGCCGCTATGTCAGCGACGCAGAACTGATTGCCATATTGCTGCGAAACGGGAGCAAGGAGGAGTCCGCTGTGGAACTTGCCAAACGGCTTTTGGCAGATAATGAGAATAGCATCAACAAGTTGGCAGACAACACGGTGGACGATTTGATACGGATAAACGGGATTGGGAAGGTGAAAGCCATCACCCTGCATGCCGCCTTTGAGTTGGGTCGCCGCCGCCGCGCCGAAGAAGTGGAACAGGTCGGGAAAATAACGTGTATGGAGGACATCGTCTCCTTGATGCAGAGCAGACTGGCGGAAATCGACCACGAGGAATTCTGGGTGGTCTATGTAAACCAGGCCAACGCTATCCTGAAGGTGGAACGGGTTGGGTCAGGTGGCCTGACCTCCACTGTCGTGGATGTGCGCAGTATCATCAAAACAGCCGTTGCAGTCAGTGCCACGGGGCTGTTCCTGTGCCACAACCACCCCTCCGGGAGTCTGAAACCCAGCGAACCTGACATTTCATTGACACAGAAAATCCGTAGGGCAGCGGAAGTGTTCGACATCCACATACTGGACCATATCATCCTACACAAAGAGAACGCCTACAGCTTTTATGCCGAAGGGCTTCTGCTTTGACGCCATATACCATCGTTCTTTGAAAGACTGGAAGGAAGGGCTAAGAATATTACTTCGTTTCAACTTCCCGCCGCACTACCTTTGTGAGGAGGGAAGTCCTGATGCGCTCAGGGACTATCTGGGAAAAGAAGTAGCTGACAGGGTTCACCAGAATCTCCCTTTTGCCGCGAAAGGTCTGTGAGATGCTTTTTCGCGCCACTTTTTCGGGAGATACCAGTGTGAGTTTTCCGAAGAAACCTTGTTTTTCAATGCGTTTCCGGATTCCCTCGCTGGTCGCCATCGCACCGGGGCAAACCACACTGACGGAAAGCCCCCTGTTTTTGAACTCGGCCCGAAGCCCGAAAGAGAAAGCATTGACAAAAGCCTTGCTTGCAGGATAGACCATCTTGTACCCGATAGGGGTGTGGGCGGCCATGCTGGAAACATTGAGCACGAAGGAATTCCCCTGCCGCAGGAGATTCGGAAGCAGCTGGCGTGTCAGGAGGGAGGTGGCCACCACATTCAGCCCTATGATGCGACGGATGCGTTCGACCTCTGTATTCTCAAAGGCTTGCGAACCGCCCAAACCGGCATTGTTGACCAACAGGAACACTTCGTATTTTGCATTGATCTCTTCGGCAGCGGATAGAATGTCCTCCTCACGAGTCAGGTCTGCAACAACATATTCGCTGTCAGTTTGGTAAGTTTGACGGAGCTGTTCGCAAAATTCCGAAATGCCATGATTGGAACTGACGAGGACAGTGGGAATGTTACGCGCGGCGAGTTCCTCTGCAAAAGCCCTTCCCAACCCGCGGCTCGCTCCCGTAACCACTGCGTACTTCTTCGTAGCTCCGGAGGAGTCGGTTTGTTTTGCAATACTCATTGTGCCATTAGTTTAGAGAATGTCTTTTTTATAGCAACGGCGGCGGCAGAATGGTTCAGAGGCATACTTCGACCAGATGTTTGCGGCCATATTGGTCTCCAACTGCTGTGACGTGATGGCATATTGATACCCCTTTTTAAGGAAAGCCTCATTCAGCTGTTTATGGTAAAGGATGTGTATCCCGCTGTTGGCATATTCGGGGATAACGCCTGTCAAGTACATGTCAACTAAGTCGTTGCGCTTTAAAGCACGAAGAATGTGAATCCACCCAAATGGGAACAAGTGCCCGTTGGCCTTTTGGAACGCCTCGCTGAGGGAAGGGAGGCAAAAGGCAATGCCAACCATCTTCCCGTTCTCGTCTTCCAGTACGGAAACAAGCTCGGGGTCGGCGACGGCGAAATTATTGTCCACCATGTAATCGATTTCATTCTCGGTAAGGGGGATGAAGTTGAAGATGTTCCGATAACTCTGGTTGATGACTCGGAAAAAAACCTTTCCGTACCGTTTCATTTCCGCCTTGTTTCTGAATTTGTGGAAATGGACCTTGCTGCGTTCTGTGATTCGTTCGCAAAGGCTGTTGATCTTGTCTGGCACCTCCAGTACTTGAACCTTATACTGCACATAATCCACCTCTTTCTCAAAACCAAGTCGCTCCACGAACTGCGGGTAGTAGGGATAATTGTAGTCTGCCTCAATGGAGGCGGTTTGGTCAAATCCCTCCACCAGCATAGCCTGTTTGTCCATATTGGAGAAACGTGACGGCCCGCAGATTTCCGTAAGTTCGTTTTCCTTGCCCCATGCTTCCACGGTGGAAAGGAGCGCCTGTGCAACGGCAAAATTGTCAATGGTGTCGAACCAGCCAAAGCGGACACGTTTCTGCCCCTTCAATTCATTGCATTTGTGGTTGATGATGCCAGCAATGCGCCCCACAACCTCCCTTCCTCCGTTCTCGTACGCCATCCACATCTTCAATGTGCAGAACTCCATGGCGGGATGACGGGTCAAGGCTTTCATCTCGGCATCATCCAACGGCGGAACGTAGTGAGGACAGCCCCGGTACAGTTTTTTGGGGAATTGGATGAAAGCATTCAATTCTTTTCGTGTGGTGACTTCCTTGATAAACATACGAGTTCCGATAGCAATTTTACCCTTCAAAAAACCTCCTGAGAATGTTGCGGATTCCATTGCAGTTCGTGGGGCAGAAACGCCCGTCACCCATCCTCAAGGAGAGGGTGCAAAAATACTAAAAATGTTTGAGTGTCGCGGGAAAAAAAGTAGAATGTTTTTGTGGTTTTTAGGGAATTTCATCGGATACCTAAATAAGGGGATTTTTTTTTTGAAAAATAGCCATAATGTGGTTTTTATTACTAACTTTGCCGCGTTTTTTGGAAAACCGCAAAAACCATAATTTAATCATAAACAAAAACAAGGTAACTATGGAAAAAATCAAATCATTAGCGGATTTGAAGAAGAAGAGAGAACAGCTTCAATCCAGCTTGCAGTTGCGCGAAATGGGCGACAATGTTGACAACATGATTCAGGTCAAGGTCGCTATGGCCACCTGCGGTATCGCCTCCGGTGCCAAGCAGGTGATGGAAACCATCATCAACGAGTGCAATGACCGCAAACTCCCCGTCGTGGTGACCCAGACTGGTTGTATGGGCTACTGCTATGCAGAACCCACCGTCGAGGTGAAGAAACCCGGTCAGGATCCGGTCGTCTTCGGCTACATCACCCCCGCCAAAGCCACCGAATTGGTTGACAAATACCTTGCCGGCAACGAACTGTTGGATGGCATCATCCCCGTTAACTACGAAAAAATTGATAAATAACCCATAAAAAATTTATAGAATGGCTAATTACAAATACCATATCTTGATTTGCGGCGGTACGGGTTGCCACGCCTCCCAAAGCGCCAAGATTAAAGAGAATTTTGAACAACTCATCAAAGAGAAGAATTTAGAGAATGATGTTCAGGTCGTGGGTACCGGCTGCTTCGGTTTCTGCGAGAAAGGCCCCATCGTCAAGATGCTTCCTGACAACACGTTCTACACCCAGGTGAAACCCGAAGACTGCCGCGAAATCGTTGACGAGCACATCGTCAAGGGCAGAAAGGTTCAGCGCCTCCTCTATCTTGACCCCAAGAGCCAGGAACACAAAGCCGACTCCAAACACATGGGTTTCTACAAGAAACAGATGCGTATCGCTTTGCGTAACTGCGGTTTCATCAACCCCGAAAACATCGACGAGTACATCGCCCGCGACGGTTACAAGGCCCTCGCCAGCGTGCTCGAGAGAAATGACCCCGAAGCCACTATCGAGGATATCAAGAAATCCGGTCTTCGCGGTCGTGGCGGTGCCGGCTTCCCCACCGGTTTGAAATGGAGCCTCTGCCGTCCCAACAAAGCTGACCAGAAGTACATGATCTGCAACGCCGACGAGGGTGACCCGGGTGCGTTCATGGATCGTTCCATCCTCGAAGGTGACCCGCACACCGTCATCGAAGCTATGGCTATCGGCGGTTTCTGCATCGGCGCCACCAAGGGTTTGGTTTACATCCGCGCTGAGTACCCGCTGGCTATCCACCGCCTGCAGGTGGCTATCGGCCAGGCCCGCGAATACGGCCTCCTCGGCAAGAACATCTTCGGCACCGACTTCGATTTCGATATCGAGCTCCGTTATGGTGCCGGCGCATTCGTCTGCGGTGAAGAGACCGCCCTCATCCACTCTATGGAAGGTCTCCGCGGCGAACCCACCTTCAAACCGCCGTTCCCGGCTGTTGAAGGTTACATGAAGAAACCCTCCAACGTGAACAACGTCGAGACCCTCGCCAACATCCCCGTTATCATCAACAAGGGTTGGGAATGGTTCTCCTCCATCGGTACCGAGAAATCCAAAGGTACCAAGGTGTTCGCTTTGGCTGGCCAGATCAACAACGTCGGTTTGATCGAGGTTCCGATGGGCATCACCCTTCGCGAAGTCATCTACGAAATCGGTGGCGGTATCAAGAACGGCAAGAAGTTCAAAGCCGTCCAGACCGGTGGTCCCTCCGGCGGCTGCTTGACCGAGAAGTTCCTCGACACCCCGATCGATTACGAAAACCTCATCGCTGCCGGCTCCATGATGGGCTCCGGTGGTATGATTGTGATGGACGAAACCTCCTGTATGGTTTCTGTCGCCAAGTTCTACCTCGAATTCACCGTGGAAGAATCCTGCGGTAAGTGCTCACCCTGCCGTATCGGTAACAAGCGTCTCCACGAAATCCTCGTGAAGATCACCGAAGGCAAGGGCACGATGGAAGACCTTGAAGAATTGCGTAACCTCGCCCACGTCATCAAAGACACTGCTCTCTGCGGCTTGGGTCAGACCTCCCCGAACCCGGTGTTGTCCACCATCGACAACTTCTGGGATGAGTACGTGGCACACGTTGTCGATAAGAAATGTCCTGCCGGTCAGTGCAAGGCCCTCAAACAGTATGTCATCGATCCTGACAAGTGTAAGGGTTGCACCGCCTGCGCAAGAGCATGTCCGGTTGGCGCTATCCACGGCACCGTCAAGAACCCGCACGAAATCGACCAGAACGCCTGTATCAAGTGCGGCACTTGCTACGAAAAATGTAAGTTTAACGCAATTAGTATTAAATAATAAAGTATTAGATAAATGAATACAATCAAATTAACCATCGATAATAGAGAAGTTGAAGTTCCGAAAGGGACTACCATTCTTAAAGCCGCACAAAGCATGGGCATCGACATCCCGACCCTTTGCCACTTTGAATTCAAAGGCATGGATGTCCACAACAAACCCGGCGGATGCCGTATCTGCGTCGTCGAAGTTGAGAAGCGCAGAAACCTCGCTCCCGCTTGCGTCACCGAATGTATGGAAGGCATGGTCGTTCGCACCAACTCCATCCGCGTGATCAACGCCCGCAAAACCGTCCTTGAGCTCATCCTCAGCGACCACCCGAACGATTGCCTCCAGTGCGCCAAGAGCGGCAACTGCGAGCTTCAGGCCCTGGCTATCCGCTTCGGCATCCGCGAGAATCCCTTCGTTGGTGAGGCTCACGAACAGTCCACCTACCAGGTTGAGGTTTCTCCGTCCATCATCCGCGATATGAACAAGTGCGTGATGTGCCGTCGTTGCGAGACCATGTGTAACGAAATGCAGACCGTGGGTGCCCTTTCCGCTATCGAACGTGGCTTCCCGGCAGTGGTCTCCACCGCTTTCAACCAGCACCTCGAACTCTCACCCTGTACCTTCTGCGGTCAGTGTGTCGCCGTCTGCCCCGTGGGAGCTCTTACGGAAGTGGACCACACTCCCAAGATCATCCGCGCCATCGCCGACCCGAACAAGAAGACCGTCGTGCAGGTGGCTCCCGCTGTGCGTGTCGCCCTCGGCGAAGAGTTCGGCATGGAACCCGGTAGCATCGTTACCGGCAAATTGGCTGCCGCTCTCAAGGCTCTCGGTTTCGACTATGTATTCGACACCGACTGGAGCGCCGACTTGACCATCATGGAAGAGGGTACCGAGCTCATCGGCCGTCTGACCAAATACTTGGCTGGCGACAAGAGCGTTCCGCTCCCGATCCTCACCTCCTGCTGCCCCGCTTGGGTCAACTTCTTCGAGCACCAGTTCCCGGAAATGCGCGACCTTCCGTCCACCGCTAAATCTCCGCAGCAGATGTTCGGCGCCATCGCCAAATCCTACTTCGCTGAGAAGATCAACTGCAAACGCGAGGATATGATCAGCGTTTCTGTGATGCCCTGCTTGGCCAAGAAATACGAATGCAGCCGCGACGAGTTCAAAGTCAACGGCAATCCCGATGTGGACTACTCCATCTCCACCCGTGAGCTGGCCCGCCTCATCAAGATGGCCAACATCGACTTCAACGCTCTCGAGCCCATCCCGTTCGACAGCCCGCTCGGCGAATCCACCGGTGCTGGTGTCATCTTCGGTACCACTGGCGGTGTGATCGAGGCTGCCGTCCGTACGGCTTACGAGGTCATCACCAAGAAGACCCTCCCGAAGATCGACTTCGAGGAACTCCGTGGTTTGGAAGGTGTGCGTAGCGCTACCATCGACGTTGACGGCTTGAAACTCAACATCGGTATCGCTCACGGTCTGCACAACGCCCGCAAGTTGTTAGAGGACATCAAGGCTGGTAAGAGCCAGTTCCACGCCATCGAGATCATGGCCTGCCCCGGCGGTTGTATCGACGGTGGTGGTCAGCCGCTGCACCACGGTAACAGCGACATCATCAAGGCTCGTTGGGAGGCCATCTACCGCGCCGACCGCGAAATGCCCATCCGTAAATCGCACGAGAACCCGTCCATCCAGGCCATCTACAAGGAATTCCTTGGCGAGCCCTGCGGTCACAAGTCTCACGAACTGCTGCACACGCACTACTTCGACAGACAGACCACGGTGGAAGTGGATGTTGAAAAATAATTTAGTAATCAAGAAAGTTTCAAAAAAATGGATAAGATTATCATCAAATTGAACAAGGATGTCAGAGAAAAAGTCATTGACATCTGTAACAAATTCAACAACGATCCCGGTGAATTGATCAATGTTCTGCACCAGACTCAGGACTTCTTGGGCTATCTTCCTGCTGAGGTTCAGGAGTTGATTGCTGAATGTCTGCACATCCCGACCGCCAAGGTTTACGGTGTGGTGTCATTCTACGCATTCTTCACCATGACCCCGAAGGGCAAGTACCCGATCAGCGTATGCTTGGGTACGGCCTGCTACGTGCGTGGTGCCGAGAAGGTTCTTGACGCATTCAAGAAGGAGCTCAACCTCGAGGTGGGTCAGACCACTCCCGACGGCAAGTTCTCCCTGACCTGTCTGCGTTGCGTGGGCGCTTGCGGTCTGGCACCTGTTGCCATGGTTGGCGACAAGGTCTATGGCCGTCTCACCCCCGCCGACATCAAGGGTATTGTTGACGAATACCGCAACATGGAATAATTCCATAACCCATCCGTAGAGACGCGCCATGGCACGTCTCTACATTGAAATCGAACCCCGCCCTCGTCGCAAGACGGGGGCGGGTTGTTTTTGTAACAAGAATTGCGTATTTTTGCATTCCCAAAAATCCATACCAAAATGAAGAAAATTTCTATTTTTTCTTTTCTTTTCATCTTAATTATCAATATTTTACAGGCACAAGAAACGCAACAGCGCTATGAGCTGACCGCGGAAGATATTCTGCGTTGGCACGAATTGTCGGAACGCTTGCGCACCTCCACTCCCCCTGACGCCCCTGTAGTGAGCATCGCCGAGTTTGAACGCTGCCAGGGCGTGCTGATCGCCTACCCCGGCTACAGCGGTTTCGGCATCCCTTACAACCTCATCGCCCAGATGTCGGAGCTCGTCACCGTTACAGTGGCTGTCAGCACCACCTACCAGCAGAACACCGTGCGCAACCAGCTGCAAAACAACGGGGTGAACATGAACAACGTGAATTTCGTGGTGGGTTCCGTCGATAGCTACTGGACCCGCGACTTTGGTCCGTGGTTCATCCTCGACGGCAACGACGAGTTTGGCGTGGCCGACTTCACCTACAACCGTCCCGCGCGTCCCAACGACGACGCCCACATGGCTATCATGGCCAACTTTTTGAACATCAACCATTTTGACTTCCCTATCATACATACGGGTGGCAACTATATGTCTGACGGCTACGGCACCGCCGCCTCCGACGATCTGCTTTACAACGAGAACGACGACCTCACACAGGCGCAGATTCTCCAGTACTGCAACGACTACCTCGGCATCAACAACTACCACGTCACCATCGACCCGCAAGGCGACTATATTGCCCACATCGACTGCTGGGGCAAATTTCTCGGTGTGGACAAGATCCTCATCGCACAGCTACCCACAGGCGCCAGCAACTATCAGAACTATGAGGATGTGGCTAACTATTTCGCCAACGCCACCACACCATGGGGTAATAAATATAAGGTATATCGTGTGTTCGAGCCGGGCAGCGTGGTCAGCAATGCCCGCACCCCCTATACCAACAGTCTGATACTCAACGACCACGTGTTCGTACCCGTAACGGGCACCAGCTACGACGATGACGCCATCGCCGTGTATCAGCAGGCCATGCCGGGCTACACCATCGTGCCCATCATGGAAAAGAGCAGCACGCCGTGGGAGAACACCGATGCACTGCACTGCCGCACCCACGAGATTCCCGACCTCGGGATGCTGCGCATCACCCACTACCCCACCCTTGGCTCACAGCCCTACGATTCGGCCTTCATCCTTGCTGCCAACATCAAGAACCTCAGCCATCAAGCCATCGTAGCCGACTCTGTCAGAATTTACTATCGCATCACCGACTCGCTCGGCACCAGTCCGTGGAACGGCACCCCGATGACGCTTGTGAGCGGCGAGACCTGGGCCGGCACCATCAGCGGCATCACCGACACCTGCCAGGTGGAGTACTACCTGTTGGCAAAAGACGAATCGGGCCGCCGCGAAACCTACCCGCTCATCGGAGAGCCCGACCCGTTCATCTTCACCGTGGGCCACAACCTCAACCCCGACGTCCCCACCGACACCATCCCGTCTGACACGATACCGACCGACACGACCTCCATCGACACTAACGACCTCGTCATGAACATCCAACTGTCGGCAATACACATCCTGCCCAATCCCGCTCAGTCGCAGTTTGTGGTCACCACGCCGACGGCCACCTCCATGACCGTATTCAACGCCTTCGGACAAATCATCTATCGGGAGAACACCATCGCGGAAGAACGCACCGTCAACTGCTCCAGTTGGCCGACAGGTCTCTATATTATCCGCATTGAACTACCTAATGGTCAGTATGTTAATAAAAAGCTGACGATTTCGAGGTAATCCATCCTCACCATGACCTACGAATCCATTCTCAACAACATTTTCACCGCACTGCCCATGTACCACAAGGTGGGCAGCAGTGCGTACAAGGAAGGTTTTGAAAATATCGAAGCCCTGACCGCAGTCGTCGGGCATCCTGAACAGCAGCTGAAGTGCATCCATGTGGCCGGCACCAACGGGAAAGGCTCCACCTCGCACCTGCTCGCCTCTTTCTATCAGGAGTTAGGGATGAAGGTCGGATTGTACACTTCTCCGCATCTGGTGGATTTCCGCGAACGCATCCGTGTCAACGGCGAGATGATCTCGAAAGAGGCCGTGGTGGATTTCTTTGAAAAGTACAACGAACAGTTCAAAGTCATTGAGCCTTCGTTTTTTGAGATGACCACCGCACTGGCCTTCTACCATTTCGCCTCCCAAAAAGTAGATATTGCCATTGTGGAGGTAGGGTTAGGAGGAAGGCTCGATGCCACCAACATCATCCATCCCCAACTGTGCATCATCACCAATATCTCGCTGGACCACACACAGTTATTAGGCGACACATTGGCGAAGATTGCAGGCGAAAAGGCAGGCATCATCAAGGAAGGTGTACCCGTTGTGATTGGAAAACGACAGGAGAAAACCCAACCCGTTTTCGAGGCGAAAGCCGCCGCCCTGCACGCGCCGCTCCACACCACAGAAGATGTGGAGGTGACCACCCTCGACGATACCAATGTCGCTGCCAGAACCATCCGCATTCAATATCAACATAAAAACCTGATTGACAGCGTAAAACTCCCCCTCCCTGGCGACTACCAGTTAGAAAATGTGGCCACCTTCGTCAAGAGCGTCCTCGTACTCCATCCCTGTACAGATAATATGGTGAATACCCTTGTTCGAGCCATTGAGAATGTACTGAAAAACACGCATTTGCACGGACGCTGGGAAATTATCGCCCAAAATCCCCTTGTCATTTGCGACACCGGACACAACAGCGGGGGCTTCACTTTCCTTTCAAAACAGCTCACCAGCTTATCTTGCCAGCAATTGCATTGCATCATCGGATTTGTGAACGACAAGGATATTGACAGCATCATCCATCTTTTACCCCAAAAAGCGAAATACACCGTGTGCAAGGCATCGGTAGCGCGGGCGGAAGAGCCGGAAAAGATTGTAAACAAGATGCTGGCGGCAGGACTCAACGCCGTGCCGAGTTCCCTTTCTGTTTATGACACATATTTACAACTGAAGCAACAGCTCAATAAAGAGGATGCTCTCTACATCGGAGGCAGCACCTTTATTGTGGCCGACTTGTTGGCTAAAATGGATCATTCCCTTTAAAGCAGAAATTACCTGATTTTTTTCTATCTTTGCACCCAAAATAAAAAAAGAATTCATGAAACGCATCATCGCCCTTGCAATGGTCTTATTACCCCTATTGGCCATTGGACAAAACCCGAAGCTTACCGCACAGCAGAGTGCAGAACGTATAGCGCAATTGAAAAAGATTGTGCAGCAATACGATACCCGCTACAATACCGATTTCATGCTTTACGTTGACTGCGGATTGGCCATTTTCACCGACACCAACTACCTACAAGGCATCATCAACCTTGATGGTAAAGTACTGCTTCCCGCACAATATCACATCTACCGACAATATGTCAACGAGAAAGCCACCTCACGATTCCTTGTGGTAAGCGATGACAGAATGGGACTGATTGACAAAAACATGCGTTGGATCTTGCCCATGGAATACGAACACGACATCGATTGTCTGGAATGTATTGATATGAACACCTGGTTTTATCGCGGCTACGCTTGCATGACAAAGAATGGTAAATATGGTGCGGTTGACACTGCCGGCAGGGTCATTATCCCGTTCAGTTTCGACCAGAGCTTTAGCATTGACATGGAGAACCGGATGCTTCGTTTCAGCGAGTTTGACGATGAAGGTGACGG
>JAEEGG010003444.1_pt1 | contig 39414 bp, 38 predicted proteins | sample 9134161 | NCBI WGS metagenome assembly JAEEGG01 (sample SAMN16246543, study PRJNA631951) | gut metagenome | biome: gut microbiome; feature: rumen; material: CR-attached | host: Bos | place: Iran: Karaj | collected 2018-10 | reverse complement strand
GCACGGCCCGTTCTTTCTTTTCGGCAAGACGAAAAGAAAGAATGGGGGGTGCACCGTCTCTCCTTTGGTCATGGGCGGCCGTCCGACCTTGCGCCGGGGGCGAGATCCTTCGACTCGCTTCGCTCGCGAAGCCATGACACGGGGGACGAGGGGACGAAGGACGCGGATTGCCACGCCAGTGACACGGTCACTGGCTCGCAATGACAGGGGTCACGGGCGCGGGTCGGACAGGGCGGACGACCGATGGTCGTCCCTACGGGCGCGACCCCACATTCCTTCATCCCTTCACCCCTTCCTTCCCTCCCCGGCCCCTTCGCCCGGTTCTATCCGGGCTCGGACGGGCATATCCTGTCCTTGGGGGTGAAAACATGCCTGACAAGGAATTGAAAACGACCCCGGCGCGGCTCCACGGGCTGCACCTGGAGGGAAGAGAGCGGCTCAGCGTCATCGGCGTGGAGGACGTGGCCGGCTTCGACGAGAGTACGGTGCTGCTGCGCACTGCGGTGGGTGATCTGTGCATCCGGGGACAGGAGCTGCACGTGGAGCGCATCGACCTGGACGCGGGTCAGTTGGAGCTGCGGGGCCAGATCCGGGAGCTGAGCTATGACGAGCCCTCCCAGGGCGGCTTCCTGTCCCGGCTCTTCGGCTGATGGGGACAAGCCTGCGCCATCAGGCATGGGATCTGCTGCTGGCACTGGGGATGGGCGGCGGTCTGGGCCTGCTGTACGATCTGCTGCGCCCGCCCCGCTATCGGCTGGGTCGTAGGGCGGCGGCGCTGCTGGACGGCTTTTTCGCCTTGGCGGCGGGGAGCGCGGTCTTTGTCTACGCCATGAGCGCGGGAGACGGGCGCCTGGGGCTCTGGGAGCTGACGGCGGCGCTGCTGGGCTTCCTGTGCTATCTGCATCTGCTGAGTCCGCTGTTGCTGCCGCTGCTGGAGCTGCCGTATCGAGTGATGGATAACACCATTCGATTATTTAAAAAAGTTGGGAAAAAACTGCTTTTTTCTGCAAAAAAAATCTTTCCAAACGTGCGAGAATGGATTATTATGAAACGGTGAGCGGAGTTCCGCCCGCCGGGAAAGGCGGCGGAGCTGTGCGGGAAACCAGGGGAATCGTTCGGATCGTCCTATGCATTCTGCTGATGTATTCGCTGCTGCACCTTGCCGGTACCTGGCGGGCGGTGGCGGAGATGGAGCATACTGCCGCCGAGGCGGAGCAGGAGCTGGAAGCGCTGCAGCAGGAGCAGGCCGCGTTGCTGCGGCGGCTCGGGCAGCGGGAGAGCCCCGCCGAGATGGAGGCGCTGGCCCGGCGCGAGCTGGGCATGGTGATGCCGGGAGAAATCGTGTTTTCCTTTCGGGAATCTGGAGAGACAGAGAGGGATCCTACATGGCGCTGGAAGTAGGGAGTATTTTAGAAGGAAAAATTACCGGGATTACCAAGTTTGGGGCCTTTGTCGCGCTGCCGGAGGGCAAGAGCGGGCTGGTTCACATCTCCGAGATCGCCAACAGCTTTGTCAGCGACGTGCATGAGCATGTCCAGATGGGGCAGGCGGTGAAGGTGCGCGTGCTGAACATTACGGAGGACGGAAAGATCAATCTTTCCATCAAGCGCGCCCAGGCCGAAACGCCTGCGCCGCCCATCCGGAAGCCCAGCCAGCCGCGTCCCGCGGCGCAGACGAGACCCGCGGCAGAGCGGACGGCAGCCGACGGCCCCAGCAACAATGCCGAGTTTGAAGACCGGCTCAAAAAATTTATGCAGGAGTCGGACAGCCGGATCGCGGACAATCGGATCTACGCCGATCACCGCAGCCGGAACCGACGCCGGTAAGGAGAGAGAAATGACGGATTTCGGGAAGATGTACGAGGCAAAACGAACCACGGCGGAAGCGCTGGCGGCACGGGTGGAGAGCGGATGGCTCCTGGGCATGGACGCAGGCGCCGCCCAGACCCCCGCGATTCTCGGCGCGGTCGCGGAGCGGGCCAGGAGGGGCGAGCTCCGAGGCGTGAAGGTGCAGTCCCTGTTGGACGTGTACCCGCTGGAGTTCCTGGCGGACAACAGTCTGCTGGGCAAGCTCACCAGCGAGGCCTGGTTCTCCGGCGGCGGCTCCCGCAGGGCGGTCAACGGCGGCTTCGGCGACATTATCCCCAATTACTATCGGGACATCCCCGGCCATATCCGCCGGATGTACGAGTATGACGCCTTCCTGGTGCAGGTCTCGCCCATGGACAAGCACGGCTGGTTCTCTTTGGCCACCGTCAGCTCCTACAGCCCGGCCATGATCGAGAAGGCGAAGCACGTCTTCATCGAGGTCAACGACCATCAGCCCCGGGCCGTCTGCGGCGCCCAGATCCACATCAGCCAGGTGGACGGGCTGGTGGAGGTGAGCCACACCCTGCCCGTGCTGCCCCCCACCAAGATCGACGCGGTGAGCCAGCAGATCGGCGGCCTGATCGCCGAGCGCATTGCGGACGGCTCCTGCATCCAGCTGGGCATCGGCGCCATCCCCGACGCGGTTGGCGCGGCCCTGACCGCCAAGCACGACCTGGGCATCCACACCGAGATGTTCACCGACTCCATGGTGGAGCTGATCCAGTGCGGCGCGGTGAACAACTCGAAAAAGCAGATCCACCGGGGCCAGAGCGTTACCACCTTTGCCTTCGGCTCCCAGCGGATCTACGACTTCATCGACGACAACCCGGGCATCGCCCTGCTGCCGGTGGACTATGTGAACGACCCCAACGTCATCTGCAAGAACGACAATATGATCTCCATCAACGCCGCCCTGGAGGTGGATCTCTGGGGCCAGGTCTGCGCGGAGAGCGTGGGCACCAAGCACATGTCCGGCACCGGCGGCCAGGTGGATTACGTCCGCGGCGCCTGCCAGTCCAAGGGCGGCAAGAGCTTCATCGCCTTCTCGTCCACCACCAAAAACGACACCATCAGCAAGATCAAGTCCACCCTCACCCCCGGCGCGGTGGTCACCACCAGCAAGAATGACGTGGACTACATCGTCACCGAGTACGGCGTGGCCCACCTGCGGGGCGAGCCGCTGAGCAGCCGGGCCCGGCAGCTCATCGCCATCGCCCACCCCAATTTCCGGGACGAGCTGAGCTTCGAGGCCAAAAAGCGCGGCATTCTGATCTGATCTCCCGAAAAACCAAAAACCCCTCTTTCGGTACGGCTCGTACCGAAAGAGGGGTTTTCGCAGCCTATAGCTCCGCATCCGTGTGCCACTGCGGCGCGGGCGGCTGCCGACGCTGCTGCCGCAGAAGCTCCTGCTGCTGCTGGAACGCGGACTGCTCCTGCTGCCTGCGGAGCAATTCCTCCCGCTGCTGCCGGATCAGAAGCTGCTGTTGCTGATCCGGCATGACCTGCCGCATCTGTTGCTCCTCCAACTGCTTTTCGGCCTTTTTCTCCGAGATCGAGTTGCCGAGAAGCATCAGGCCGAAGCCTACGGCGCCCATGATCAGGCCGGGAACGATCATGCCGGAATCGCTGGAGATACCCCCCACCAGCATGATCACGCCGCCCGCCATGATGCAGGTGCCAAAAAGACTGCATACGGTGGCGAGGACGGAATTCTTATAAACCGTGACGCGCATGAAAGAAACCTCCTTTGAGAACGGAAGGGCACGCTGGCCCGATTTCGGATCGGATTGTATTGTATCCCGCAGCGGGTGATCTGTCAAGGAACGTCAAACGCGCCCCCGAAGCGCTCGGGGGCGCGCAAAGCTGCAGGCTCAGCCGATGTATTCCTGGGCGTCGTCGTAGGAAAAGCTGTAGGTGACGCTGTAATCTGCGTCTATCATGGGAACCAGACACAGCGCGTCAAAGGAAATGCTGCCGTCCAGGTAGATGTCAAACGTCGTCCAGTAGTATTTCAGGCTGCTGTCGATCTCGATCGTCGTCACAAGCGTCCAGGTACCGGAGAGCTCCCGGACATACACGCCCCAGGTGCCATAGGGATTGCCGTCAACCGAATCGAACTCCATCCCCAGGCAAATATACAGGCCCCTGTAGACCGGAGAGTCCAGCACATAGGGGTGGGACTCATGGTCGCTGTAGAGAACGACCGTGTCATTGCTCACGGTTCCGTCCAGATAGCCCACATAGCCCTTTACCTCGCCCCGGGTCTCCCCGCAGCGGGCGCAGGTCTCGGGATCGTCATAGGTGGCCGACTGCCAGTCGTGTCCCAGGGCGGGCGCGACCGTCTTTCCGCAGCGGGAGCAGACGGAATCCTCCGTGCAGGTGGCGTCGGGGGCCAGATGCCCCAGAGCCTCGCCCTCCTTGTGGCCGCAGCGGGTACAGGTCTTGGGCTCGGTACAAGTGGCCTCGGCGTACGTATGGCCCAGAGCCTCCCCTTCCTGCGCCCCGCAGCGGGTGCAGGTCTTGGGGTCGGTGCAGGTGGCCTCCACAAAGGCGTGCCCGAGAGGCAGGCCCTGGGTTTTGCCGCAGATCTTGCAGGTGCTGGGGGCAAGACAGGTGGCAGGCTCCCAGATGTGCACGGTGAAATAGCAGACGACGGCCGCCGCAGCCAGAAGCAGCAGCACGGCCAGCACCCAGACCCACCACAGCCGTTTCTTTCGGGGCGGCGCGGGGGGCGGGGGATAGGCGGAGGCGTAGGCGGGCGTCTCGGCACCCGCCGCGGAATAGGCATAGGGCCCGTCATACGAAGGGGGCACCTGCGTCGTTTCCGGCTCCGGGATCAAGGGGGGGATCTCCTCAGGCAGCGCCGCCTCAGTCTGCGCCTGGCCGCAGCCGCCGCAAAAGCCCGCGTTGCCGGAGTTCTGTGTCCCGCAGAATTTACATGTCCACATATCGGCATCCTCCTTCTTTTTTCTCTATTATATGAAAGCAAGGGCGGCCTTGTCAATGGCTGAGCAGTCGTTTTTCGGAGAAAAAGCTGAACGGGCGGGCGCCGACGCGTGGAACGCGGCCCGCGGCGCGGCCTCCTCTCCGTCCGGCAGCCGGCAGAACCGCGTAAGCTCCTCTAAAAATAGAGGCCGTATCTCACTGGATGAGCCGTTGAAACAGGAGGCGGCGTGACCCGAAAATAATGCCGTCTCTGCAAAAAACCTATACTGTTTTACGACAACACCCCCGGTCGAAAGACCGGGGGCGTTTCCGTATGCGGTTTTTCAGAAGGCCAGCAGGGCCAGGGACACGATCCCCGCCGCCAGGAGCTGGATGGGAAAGCCCCGGAAGGCCTTGGGTACGGCCTGCTCGTCGATCCGGCTCTGTACGCCGCTGAGCAGGAACAGCCCCAGCAGGAAGCCCAAGCCCGCGCCCAAGGCGCTCAGCAGCGCGTGCGGGAGCGTGAGTTCCGCGGTCTGCGCGTTCTGCACCGCCAGACCCAGCACCGCGCTGTTCAGGGCGATCACGGGGAACCAGATCCCCAGCTTTTTGCCGCAGACGAGCTGCAGCAGATACACCAGGACCAGGATCAGCACCGCCGTGGCCAGAAGCTGCCAGTAGGGGGGAATGAGCGTCCGCAGCAGACAGAGGATCAGGGCGGTCAGCACCGTCACCAGAGTGACGGAAAGGCCCAGGGCCAGGATCTTCTCACCCTTGCGGGCGAAGCCCAGCATGGGCGTGAGGCCCAGGTAGCCGTTCAGCGCCAGATTGTTCGCCAGGACGAAGCCCAGCACCAAAAGGATGCTCTCTTTCATGCCTGTACCTCCTTCTTCTCAGCCGGGAAGCCCACGGCTGCGGCGGTGTTGGCTCCCGCCTCCCTTCGGGCGGGGAACAGCTTGTTGAACAGGGCCAGCAGCAGACTGAACAGGATCAGCCCGCCGGGGGCCTTGCACAGCAGGGGGATCTTGTAGCGCTGGAGCGCCTCCACCGGCGTGCCGGCAAAACTGCCAGCGCCGAAAAGCTCCCGCAGGGCGGCCAGGGCCAGCACGAACACGGCGAAGCAAAAGCCGTTCTCCAGGGCGCTGAGCAGGCCCTTGCCCAGACCGAAGTCCGCCGCGTCCTCGGCGGAGCCGAAGAGCATCAGATCCACGGCCAGAACCGCCAGATACAGCCCCAGCATCGGGAAGATGCCGGGCAGGAAGGCCTCCAGCAGGAGCTGGGCCATGGAGGCGAAGCCCGCCACCGTCAGCACGATGGCCGGCAGTCTTGCGCCGGCGGGGATCAGCCTGCGCAGCAGGCCCATCACCAGGGCCGAGGCCAGCAGCACGCCCATCACAGCGATGCTCATGCCCAGGGCGGCACGGACGTTCGTGCTGGCCCCAAGGGCCGGGGCAGCGCCCAGAAACAGCAGCGTGACTGGGTTGGTAAACAGCAGTTTCCGATTCTTCATGTGCTCACCCCCTGTTTTCCGTCAGAAGCCGGAAGGCTTCGAATACGTCTCTCACCGCGGTGTCCGCGGCCTCGGAGCTCCGCGTGGCGCCGGCGATCTGGGCCAGCCCGCTGTCGTAGCTGTCGGCGGTGAGTCCCAGGAAGCCCTCCTTGTAGGCCGTCTCATCCAGCGTGTAGTCGCTGAAATACTCCGAATAGAGGATCAGCTCCGCGACGCGGAAGGAGACGATGGCGCCGGTCTCGTCCAGCACGTAGAAGAAGTCCATGGGCTCGTTTTGGTAGCCGTAGGGCCGGGCGTGGAAGGCGTAAAGCGTGCCCTCCTCCGTCTCCACGGTCCAGGCGCCCGTAACGGTGTTGGTCAGGCCCGGGATGTCCGCGGGAACGGCCTCCGCCTCCTCAGGCAGGAGCTTCACCAGCGCCTTGGGCAGCTCCGTGTCCCGCTCGCCGATGCAGGCGATGCTGGTGTCCCGGATCTCCTCGATCAGCGCAGGATCGACGGAATCGGTCACCTCTTCGTTCTGGGCGTTAAAGAGCGAGACGCCGCCGAGATGGGTGTATACGGCCAGCAGCTTCCGGCCGTCCGCTTCCACGAACCAGAGGGCGCCGCTGCCGTTGGCGGCGGCATAGCCTTCGGAGAGTACGCCGGAAGGCGCCAGCTCCTCGCCCTGGATGAGCTCTTCCTTGTTGACGATGCCGGAGTAAGCCATGGAGACCAGCTCCCGGAGAAGCTGCGCCTCGTCCTTTTCCGCCGCGGCGAAGAGGCCGTTGTCAATGAGGGTGTTGAAGCCGTCATTTACGGCGTTCCTGATGGCGGAGGAGGATTTGGTGGCGCCCACCACCAGCTCTACGCCCGCCAGGGTGGAATCCTGGCCCGCGAAGCTGGGCAGGAAGTCCGGACTCAGCTCCTTGGTCTCGCCGGAGCCGTCCAGGGTCAGGGAGACGATCCGGCCCTCGAAGTCGATGACCAGGGTCAGCTCGATGGGCGTGTCCTTGGTGAAGCCCTCAAAGGAGCTGAGGGAGAGGGTGTAGACCTGCTTGGACTCGTCCCGGTAGATCTTCTGCACGGTTTCGGCCGTGACGCTCAATTCCGAGACGGCGGGGTCGGCCCGGTCGAAAAGCAGGACGGAATCGCCCAGCTTCTCCTTTTCCGCGGCGGCGGCAGCCTCCGCGGCCAGACGCTCGTTCTCGGCCACGATGGGCGCGGCAAAGCGGTTCACGCCCCAGACGCCCCCGGCCATCACGGCCAGCAGCAGCGCCAGGCACAGTACGCTGCGAAGAATGTTCTTTTTCATGTCAGACACCTCCCAGCGGTTTTCTCCGCGTCCACTTCTCCAGCCAGGGAGAGAGGATGTTCATGCACAGGATGGAGATGGATACGCCCTCGGGATAGGCGGAGACGAACTGCCGCACCACAAAGGTGAGCAGACCGCAGCCCAGGGCGAAAAGCAGCTTGGCGCGCATGGTGATGGGGGTGGTGGTGTAGTCGGTGGCCATGAACACGGCGCCCAGCACCAGGCCGCCGGCCAGCACCTCGTAGACCGCCGTCGTCACATCGCCCGCGGCGATGAGATAGCAGACGAACACGGTGCCGATGAAGATCACCGGGATCTGCCAGGAAATCACCTTGCGGATCAGCAGGTAGACGAAGCCGATCAGCAGAGCCAGGATGCAGGTCTCGCCGATGGCGCCGCCCCGCAGACCCAGGAACATGTTGAGCAGGCCGGGCAGCTTGTCCGCGCTGCCCTCGGCGATGAGGGCCAGGGGCGTGGCGGAGCTGACGGCGTCAGCCGTCTTCTGCCACAGAGGATTCAGAGCCGCGCCGCCGGCCACCGTGGAGGTGAAGGCAAGCAGCATGAACACGCGTGCGGTGATGGCGGGGTTGGCAAAGTTCTTGCCGATGCCGCCAAAGAGGCACTTGACCAGCACGATGGCGAAGACGCTGCCCACCGCGCACTGCCAGAGCTCCACGTTGGTGCTCAGGTTCAGGGCCAGCAGCAGGCCCGTGACCACGGCGCTCAGGTCGCCCACGGTCTGCTTGCGGCGGGTGATGAGGTTGAACAGGAACTCGGAGATGACTGCGCTCAGCACGCAGGTCAGGATGATCTTCAGGGCGGGCAGCCCGAAGAGGAGCACCGCGGCGACGGAGGCGGGCAGCAGGGCGATGATCACGTCCAGCATGATGCGCCGGGTGCTGGCGCCGCTGTGGATATGGGGAGAGGCGGAGCGGATCAGATTCTGTTCCATTTTATTTCCCTCCTTCCTTGCGCGCGGCGTCATATTTGCGGATGAAGCCCTTGGCGGCACTGTTGGACTCGGCCAGCGGCCTGTGGGCGGGGCACACGAAGGTGCAGCAGCCACATTCCATGCACAGGGACACCTGCTCCTCGTGCAGGATCGCCGCCTTTTCCTCGTCGTCCTCCCGCTCCATGGCGTAGGCGAAGCGGGTTGGGTTCAGGCCCAGAGGGCAGGCGGCCACGCAGCGGCCGCAGTGGATGCAGGGGGAGGGCTCCAGCTTGCGGGAGTCCTTCTTGTCCAGCACCAGAATGGCGTTGGTGGCCTTGAGGATGGGCGCGTCCATGGTCTGGACCGTCTTGCCCATCATGGGGCCGCCGTAGATGACCTTGCCCGGCTCGCTCTTCAGGCCGCCGCACTGCTCCACCACGTAGGAGATGGGCGTGCCGATGGGAACGGTCAGGTTCTTCGGTTCGGCCACGGCGGAGCCGTCCACGGTGATGGTGCGGCTGATCAGGGGCATGCCGTCCAGGAAGTACTTGCCCACCATGGCGAGGGACGTGACGTTGATGATGATCACGCCCAGCGAGGCCAGCCGCTGGCCGGGGCCCACCACCTTGCCGGTGGCGTTGAAGAGCAGCACCTGCTTGGCCCCCTGGGGATAGACGCTGTCCAGCGGCATCACCTTCACGGCGGGATCGTCTGCGAACACCTTGCGCAGATGCTCGATGGCGTCGGGCTTGTTGCGCTCAATGCCGATGATATACTCCTCGCTCTTCAGATACCGCTCCAGCAGCTCCACGCCCTTGCGGAGCCAGTCGCTGTGCTCCAGCATCATTCGATGGTCGCTGGTGATGAAGGGTTCGCATTCCGCGCCGTTGATGAGCACGGTCTTGATGGTGTTTTTGCGCACGGCGTCCAGCTTCGCCCATACGGGGAAGGCGGCGCCGCCCAGGCCCACGATGCCGCTGTCGCGCACGGCCTGGAGAAAACCGTCCAGGTCTTGAACCTGGGGCGGTGCGATGGCGGGGTCCGGCTCCATCTTCCCATCGCTCTCGATGCGGATGGCCTGGGCCGGCCGGCCGCTGAGGGCATAGGGCTCAATGGCCTTCACGGTGCCGGAGACGGTGGCGTGGACGGGGGAGGAGTTTTTCCCTTCCTCCCGGGCGATGAGCTGGCCCACGCGGACCTGCTGCCCCACCTCCACCACAGGGACGGCTGCGCCGCCCGAATGCATGTTCGTGGGAATCAGAACCTCCTTCGGGGGAGCGACGTCCACCGACTGCATCCCGGCGGTGTTTTTATGGTGCGGGACCTTCACTGCTGAGATTTTTTTCTTCATCCGACTCTATTCCTCCCGTCGCCGGGGCCGGCGCTGGGCCGGTTCCGGCAAATTTGTTATTCGGTGATCCATTCTGCGAACCCGCTGCTGTATCGCTGTTCCCCGTCGGGGAAGATCCAGCAGACCTCCACGCCCTCCAGGGACTCCGCCAGGGCCAGACTGTCCTCGAAATCCATGCAGAACAGGGCCGTGGACAGGGCGTCCGCCAGACCGCTGTCCCGGGTGAGGACGGTCAGGGCGGCATAGTAGCCGGCGGGATAGAGGGTGTCCGGGTCGATGATGTGGTGATAGCGCTGCCCGTTGACGACGAAGTAGCGCTCATACACGCCGGAGCTGACGCAGGCCGTGTCCGCGATGCGGATGTACAGCGCGTAGCCGTCCGGATCCAGCGGGTCCCGGACCCCGGTGCGCCAGCCGCTGCCGTCGGGTCGGTTGCCGATGATGCGGATGTTGCCGCCGATGTTCAGCACGTAGCCCTCCGCGCCGATGCGCTCCAGATACTGCGCGGCCTTCTCGGTGGCGTAGCCCTTGCCCAGGGCCCCCACGTCGATGGAGGCCGCCGGATCCGCGATCCGGGCCGTGCCGGCATCAAAATCCAGCTCCAGCAGCTCGATATCCGTATGCTCCGCCGCTTCGCGCAGCTCCTCCTCCGCGGGGATCCGGGCGTGGGCGGGATCCTCACCCGCCGCCTCCCGGCAGTCGTGCCAGGGGCGCAGCACCGCGCCAAGCATCACGTTCATCTGCCCGCCGGTCAGCGTGTACATCTCCTTGGCGTAGGCCAAAAAGTCCAGCAGCTCCCGCTCCACCGGGACGGGCTCGCCCCCGGCCAGGCGGTTCAGGGTACAGAGATTGTTCACACCGGCATATTCGTGGTAAATATCAAAGAGCTTGTGATAATTTTCCAGAATATGTGAAACTTCGGCAGAACGGTCCGCAAACCGTTCTGCCGAATCTCCTGCGTAATCGTATACATAGGAGACGGTGTCGAAATAGGCGTAATAAACCATTCCTTGGGGCTGGATCTTCTCCGGCGCGTCCGTCGCGGAGGCCCCGTCAGAAGGGGCCTCCGCAGGCGCGGCCGGATCCGGCATACCGCAGCAGCAGAGCAGGAAGGCCAGCGCCGAAACGCAGAGGAGGGAGAGGACTTTCGTCCGGGATCTCATTCGTGCCATCTCCTATTTTGTGGGGCGTTTGCTCAGCGGGCGTACTCCACAGCGCGCAGCAGCACGGCGATCATGCCGTTGACGCTGATGGAAACGGAGGCGTGCAGCTCCTCGTCGACAAAGACGACGTGGCCGCCGTCCTCGACGGTCTCAAGGGCGTTGATTTCCTCGGCGGTCTTGCCGTTCATGGCCTGCTCGAAGTTGGCGGCCTGCTCAAACCACTCCAGGCCGATGGGGGAGGCGCCCTTCATGCCGTAGCCTTCCTTCAGCTCGCGCTTGGTGCCCTTGTAGTCGGGCTCACCGATCTCGCCGGCGGCATTGAAGGGGATCTTGGGCTGGATGGCGTCCTGCAGGTTGGCCAGGATCTTGCCGTCCTTGTCCAGAACCACAGCGGCGAAGTTGGTGTACATGTTGGCGGAGCCGTCCTCCTCGGCAGTGGCGGCCTTGGTCTTGGAATCGACCTCGGTGATGGCGGCCAGGCCCAGGGTGAACTCGCCCTCGGCGGTGAAGGTCAAGCCCTGCTCATCCTCGCAGGCCTTGACGATGGCGTCCATGAAGTCCTTGATGGACATGGAGACGGAGGCCTTCAGGGTCTCGTCCACGGCGACAAAGTGACTGCCGTCCTGGACGGTCTCGATGGCGGCGACCTCAGCGGCGGTCTTGCCGATCACGTAGTTCTCGAAGTTGGCGGCCTGCTCGTACCACTCCAGGCCGATGGCGGAAGCGCCCTTCATGTTGTAGCCGTCCTTCAGCTCAACCTTGGTGGGGAAGCCTTCCAGTTTGGGAACGGGGTTGCCGTCGGTGACGTCCATCTTGTTCTGGGCGACGTCGATGCGGCAGGCAACGATCTTGCCCTCAGCGTCCAGCACGACGGTGGCGACGGTGGCGTCGACCTGGGCGTTGCCGGTCTTGGAGGAAGCGGTGCTGACGACGACGCCCATGCCCAGCTTGTACTCGGCAACAGCAGTCTCGCCGCCTTCGGCAGCCTCGCCGCCCTCGGCGTTATCGGTGGGTTCGGGGTTCTCCTCTTCCTGCTTGTCCTCGGTGTTGCCGCAGGCGGCCAGCGCGAAGAGCATGCACAGCAGGAGAAGCATAGCGATCAGTTTCTTCATTTTCATTTTCTCCTATTCATAGAAAAGATGTGATGCCGGATCGGGCGCAAGGCGCCGTCCAGCTCAAAACACTATACCACAAGAAAGTACTTCCGTCAACGAAAGAATGACGTGTTTTCAGGTTTTTTTCGTGAATGCGGACGTCTTTTCGGGCGCGGTTTTTGGTCAAAAGGGACTCAGCGCTCGAACATGTCGGGGATGCCGTTGTCGTTCAGGTCGGTGCGGTCGATTTCCGGGGGAGGCGGCAGCTCGTCCTCCTGCCCGCCCTCGTGGCCGGGATGCCCGTGGTGCCCGTCGTGGGGATGGGCGGTGACGCTCTCGGTGGTGTAGACCCGGTTGCGCAGGCGGCATTCGTCCACCAGCCGGGAGAGCATGTCCTTGACCTCTTTCGGATGCTTGATGTTGCGGATCTCAAAGCACTGCTGGGTCACATCGGAGCTGTCGCAGTGGATGGTGCCCATGCCGAAGAGCCGCTGCCAGAAGCTGCGTTTCAGGGTCACGTCGGTGATGCGGTAGAGCCGCACCTCGTCCTCGGTTACGTTGAAGAAGCCGGTGTTGATGTAGAGCCTGTCCTGATCCAGGCGGTAAACGGTAAAGGTCCAGGGCAGTCCCAGGAAGTTCCGCTTCCGCGCCCGCCAGAGATAGGTCTTTTTCGGCAGTTTTTCCTTTTTCGCCATGATGATCGCCTCCTGTTCGTTTCTGGGGACAGTATAGCATGAAAGCGGAATCTGCACAAGCCATACCGTCCGATCTTGTTTCAGGAATTGGACGCAAAAACAGCCCCGCAGGTTCCCCTGCGGGGCTCTCAAAAGAGGTTTTACTTGACGGCGATGGAAGTGATAAAGGGCTGGGGTCCCTCGTACCAGTACAGGAAGCCCTGGATGTCGACGGTGTCGCCGACCTTCAGGTTCTTGACAGCCTCGTAGACCTCGGAGCCGGGGGCGGTCAGGTAGCGGCGGACAACGAAGGTGCAGACCGTTCCGTTGATATTCAGGTCAAAGTAAAGATCACATTCGCCGTCCGTACCATAGTTGTCCCATCCGTAGAAGCATGCTTTGCCATTGCCCTTGTCAAGGACGGTGGCGCCGGTGACATCGATCCGCTCGCTCATGTGGCTCTCCAGTTCTTTGCCAGCCAGCAAGGCGGCAAAATCCGCGGGCTCCGCGATCCAGGAGCTGCCGCTCATGAATGTAAAGCTTCCGTCTACAATTTCCACCAGACCGCTCCAGGAGGATTTCCAGCCGGTGACGCGGATCTTGGTGCCGGGAACCAGCTTGGCGGCGTCCGCCTCGGAGCAGGCCATGTTATAGATGTAATACGCGCCGTCCGGACTCTGGGCGAAAACCGTGACCTTGCCGTCCCACCAGCTTTCGGTTGCCTGCACATAGGTCTCGATGACGACGATCGAGCCTTCCGCGGCAGCGGCATACTGGGCGTGGCTCATAACGTCGCTGCTCTCTTCCACCGGGTTAGCAGCGGCGCTTTCTTCCATCTCCGCTGGCTGCGGCTCCGCCTGCGGGGGCATAGGTTCCGATTCGGCCTGCGAGAAGGAATTAGGCGCCGCTTCCGCTGCTTGAGCGGGTGCCTTGCTGCTCTGGGCGGGAAGAACGGGCGTCACGGGTGCGGGATCATCCCGCAGTACGAAGAAGTAGAGAGCCCCCAGGCCCAGCGCCAGGATCAGCGCCCCGATCAGGATGGGCAGGAGGAGCTTGGGCTTGGTTTTTGGCGCGGTCTGGGGCATAGGGGCGCCGCAGATGGCGCAAAACGCACCGGAATTTTTACTTTCTTGTCCGCAAACAGGGCAGTACATAAAGCGTCAATTCCTTTCCTTGCATGGTAATGTAAATAGAACCCTCGCAGAGTTCTGCGAGGGTTCGGGGTGAGGCGAAATTTGCTTACTTGACGATAAGGGAAGTGATGTGGGGCTGGGGTCCCTCGTACCAGTACAGGAAGCCCTGGATGTCGACGGTGTCGCCGACCTTCAGGTTCTTGACAGCCTCGTAGACCTCGGAGCCGGGAGCAGTCAGATATCTGCGGGCCACGAAGGTGTAGACCGTACCGTTGACATCGACGTCAAAGTACAGGTCGCACTTGTCGACCTCGCCGGCGTTGTTCCAATCGCAGAAGAAGGCAGCACCCTCCTCGTCCTTGGCAACGACGGTGCCGTTGACGGCGAAGAACTCGTTCATGTGCTCTTCCAGCTTGCCCTCAGCGGCGATCGCGGCAAAGTCGGCAGCCTCGGCAATCCAGGGGTCGCCGTCCACGAACTCGAAGGTGGGAAGATTGGCTTCGTCAGCCTTGTCGATCTCGATCAGGCCGTTCCAAACAGCCTTGGTACCGGTCACGCTGATCTTGGTTCCGGGAACCAGCTTGGCGGCGTCTTCCTCGGAGCAGGCCATCTCATGGATGTAGAGAGCGCCTTCGGGGCTCTGGACATGGACGGAGATCTTGCCGTCCCACCAGGACTCGCAAGCCTGAACATAGGTCACGACCGTGACGGTGGCGCCTTCATCGGCGGCCATGAAATCGGCATAGCTCGTGTCCTTGGTCTCCTGTTTACCGCAGGCGGCCAGGGCAAGCACCATCACGAAGACCAGAAGCAGAGCAACAAGTTTCTTCATGTTTTTCATTCTCCTTACATAAATAATATTTGTTCCCGTCCTCATAGGAACGATTGTATTATATCAAGTTCCCCCAGGAAATCAAGTTAAGTTTTTCGCTTTTCCCGTTTTCTTTTTAACGCGCTGTAACCAGCGTAGACGCCGATCAACGCCCATGTGGCGGCCAGACCGATCAGCAGGGCGCGGGAGCCGGCGGGCAGAGGCGTCTCTTCATCGACGAGCGTAAGCTGATAGCGAGAGCAGACGTCGCTGCGCAGCTTCTCCAGATAGGCCTCGTTCAAAGGCTTGCCGCTGCGCACGGTGCTGCAAACGCTCTCAATGAGCATGCCGGCGGCGTTGCGCACGTCGGTGGAGCCGTTGAAGACCGGGGTGGTGAAGGTGTTTTGGGTGTTCTCCATCAGAAGCTTGCTGGCCTGAATCTTCACGTCGTAGTGCTCCGCGTCCTCCCCGGCCCGGGCCAGATAGTCCTGATAAGCGGGATCCTGCTGAGCCTTGAGAGTCACGGGGACGTAGCCCTCGGTCTCGGCATAGGGGATCTGTACGGAGTTGGTCAGCAGGAACTGAGCGAAGAGCCAGGAGGCCAGCACCTCCTGAGGATCGTCCTTGTTGAACAGGCAGACGGAAGGCCCCTGGGAGATCATCTGGGGATGCTCCGGGTCGAACTGGGGGATGGGCAGCACCACGGTCTCGAATTCCACCAGCTGCTCTTTCGCGATCTGGATCAGCGGCGCGTGAGAGCCGATCCAGGTGGCGCCGGCGGTGGAGTCCACGCCGAAGATGCAGCGCCCGGCGTTGAAAAAGTTGCCGGGATAGCCGGAGATCTTGAAGGTGGAAAAGGCGCGGGATTTGGCGTGCTCTCCGATGGTGTAGAGCAGCTCTTCGGTGTCGTCGTTGAAGATCAGGACCTCCCCGTCTTCCGTGGTATAGCCGGCGCCCTTCTGGCGCAGCATCTGGATCATCATATTGTCGGTGGACTTGTAAATAAACGGGATCATAGACGTCTGCCCGTTCACCGCAAAGGTCTTCCCGTCGCTCTCCTTGGCCATGGCCGCCTCGGAGACCTCCCACACGAAGTCCCAGGTCAGGATCTCCGGCAGCTCATAGCCCAGCTTCTCCACGAAGGTCTTGTTCACGTAGCAGGCCTCGGTGGAGCGCATGAAGGGCAGGGCGTAGAGCACACCGCCGATGCGGCACTCGCCCAGGAACTGAGGCACGACCTCCTCCATGGACGGAGAATCAAATTTCAATTTGGCGCCGCCCAGGCCGTAGTTGGGATCGTTCGCCAGTTCCTCCAGGGAGACCACCACATGCTCGCCGGTCAGGTAGGTGGCGACATGATCCGGATAGGAGACGCAGACGTTGGGCGTGGTATTGGTCGAGACGTTTGTGATTACGTCGGAGTAAATCGTGCCGTAGTCGGTGTAGAGCCGCAGATTAACCGTCACGTTGGGGTACAGCGACTGAAAGTCCTCGATAGCCTGGCGGTAGATGCTCTGCTGGACCGCGTTGCTGTCGTTTTTGGCCCAAAAAGAGATGGAGATCGGCTTGCTCTCGTCGAAGCTTTCGGGCACTTCAAAGGCGTTGGCCGCGGGATTCGGCGCGGACGGGAGATTGTCCTCCGCATCCGCGGGAGCTTCCAACTTGCCGTGGCAGCCGGCGAGCGCCAGACAGCTCAGCAGCATATTCAGGCACAGCAGCAGCGAAAACAGCTTTTTCATCCCTTGGTGCCTCCTCTCGAAACGCCGGCCATGATCTTGTTCCGGAAAATCAGGAACAGCACGATCAGCGGCACAGAGACCACTACCACCGCTGCCATCATGCCAGGCACGTTGGCCTTTCCGCCGCCGCTCTCCTTGATGTTCTGGATGCCGTTGGAGACCAGGAAAAACTGCGTCTTGGTGGTGATGAGCCGGGGCCACACATAGGAGTTCCAGCACTCGATGATCTTCAGGATCAGGATGGTCACGATGGTGGGACGGGAGATGGGCAGCATCACCTTCATCAGATATTTGAAATCCGAGGTGCCGTCCACCTTGGCCGCCTTGTACAGCTCCTCCGGGATCTGCTCAAAGTTCTCCTTCAGCAGATAAATATAGAAGACAGAGGTCACCGAGGGCAGAATCAGACCGGCAAAATGCCGCAGGGCGGAGCCGGCGGTATCGTTCAGGCCCAGCTTGGTGACGGTGACGTAGTTGGTGATGATGACCAGCTCCCCGGGGATCATCATCAGGGACAGGAACAGGGTGAACAGCAGATTCTTTCCCGGGAATTTGAGCCGGGCGAAGGCGAAGGCAGCGGGGATGATCACTGCCATCATGATCCCGGTGGTGAGCACCGTGAAGATCAAAGTGTTCAGCAGATAGCGGCCCAAAGGCTCATCCGGGTTCTGAAAGACGGAGAAATAGTGCTCCGCGGTGGGGCTCAGCGTGAAAAAGCTGGGGTTCGTCTCTCCGTAATAAACGGAGGTTGGCTTCAGAGAGCAGAGGATCATCCAATAGAAGGGGAAGAGCACGATCAGCGCCCAGACCGTCAGCAGCACATAGGTCACGATCTTGCGGCTGCGGTCCCGACGCAGGGCGCCCTGCTCCAGCCGGGCATTCTCATTTGCAGCTTGCATAGCGATCACCTCCTCAGGATTGAACGGTCTTCTTGCTGACCAGAAGGTTGATGACGGTGATGGTCAGCACGATGGCGAAGAGGATCAGGGCCGCGGCCGCGGCGTAAGAGGGGTAGCCGCCGCCTTCGGCATAAAGCTTGTTGTACACGTAACCCACTATGGTGTTCATGCCGGCGCTGTCCAGGTCGGAGCCGAAGAGGGAGACCTCGTCGCTGTAGGCCTTGAAGGCGCCGATGAAGCCGGTGATGATCAGATAGAAGATCATGGGGGAGATGGTGGGCAGGGTGATGCGGGTGAAGGTGCGCCACTTGGAAGTGCCGTCGATCTTAGCGGCATTGTAATAGCTCTGCGGAACCGAGGCCAGGGCCGAGGTCAGGATCAGGATCTTGAAGGGCATGACCATCCAGACGGTATAGAGGCTCATGACAAACATTTTTTGCGCGTAGGTGCCGTCGTCGATAAAGTTTTTCGGGGTGCCGCCAAAGGCCTTGATCAGCATATTGACAAGACTGATGCTGCCGCTGCTGCCGTCGTCCCGAAACAGCAGCAGGAACACCAGTCCCACGGCCAGAGTGTTGGTCACGTAGGGCAGGAAGAACACCGTCTGGTAGAGCTTGCGCAGGGGCTTGATGGAGCCGAGCCCCAGGGAAATGAGCAGCGCCAGACCCGTGGAGACAGGCACCGTGATGATGACCAGGATGAAGGTGTTGCGTACTGCCCGCAGGAAAAAGGGATCCCGCAGCACGTGGGAGAAGTTATAGAGGCCCACCCCAGTGTAGGTCTGAGACATGGAATGGAAATTCTCCTCCAGGGAGTAGACCACCACGTCCACCAGGGGGTAGATCATGAATACCCCCAGGAAGAGGAGGGCCGGCAGCAGGTAGAGCCAGGCCAGCTTGTTTCTGTTATCCATCGGCGGCCTCCCTTACTGGACGGAGAAGGGGATGCGCAGCTCCGTCTCCTTGTCGAACAGAAAGACTTTGTTGGGCTTGAGGGCGAAGCGCAGCTCCTCCGCTTCGGGGGAGATGCTGTGATCGGCGCTGATGATGGCCCGCAGCGGGTCGCTGACGGCGGCCTCGTTGCCCAACACCACGCTGGTGTCCCGGCCCATGACCTCCACGGCTTTCAGACGGCAGGCCAGGGGCCCGGCCTCCTGGGGCACGAAGCCCTCCGGCCGTATGCCCACCCAGACCTCCTGATCCGGAACGTCCGGCACGGCGAGCACCGCGTCCTCGCCCAGATAGAGCTTTCCGGCGGCCACACGGCCCGCGAAGACGTTGATGGGCGGGGTGCCCAGGAACTTGGCCACGAAGAGGTTGGCCGGATCATCGTAGACCTTCTGGGGCTTGTCGATCTGCTGGATCACGCCCTCCTTCATCACCACGATCAGATCGGAGATGCTCATGGCCTCCTCCTGGTCATGGGTGACGAAGATGGTGGTGATGCCGGTGTTGCGCTGGATGCGGCGGATCTCCTCCCGGGTCTGCAGACGCAGCCGGGCGTCCAGGTTGGACAGCGGTTCGTCCAGCAGCAGCACCCGGGGCATCTTCACCAGGGCCCGGGCGATGGCCACCCGCTGCTGCTGGCCGCCGGACATTTCGCTGGGCTTGCGGTCCAACAGTTGCTCGATCTGCACCAGGCGCGCGGCCTCGTCGACCCGCTCCTGCATCTCTTTCTTGCTGAGCTTGTCCTTCCCCTTGAAATTCTGCAGGGGGAACATGATGTTCTGCCGCACGGTCATGTGCGGGTAGAGGGCGTAGTTCTGGAACACCAGACCCACGCCGCGGTTTTCGGGGGGCAGGTCGGTCACGTCCTCCTCGCCGAAGAAGATCTTGCCGCTGGTGGGCTTTTCCAGGCCGCAGATCAGGTTCAGCGCGGTGCTCTTGCCGCAGCCGGAGGGGCCCAGCAGGCCGATCAGCTTCCCGTCCGGGATCTCGAAGGTGAAATCGTTGACGGCGGTCACATCGGGGAGCTTCTTGTTGCGGTTGGGGAAGACCTTGGTCAGGTTCTGCAGTACAACTATCATGGCGTCGCATCCCTCACATTCTGTATTGGTAGTTCAGGGGTCAGCATTCCATTTGAATTGTACCCGAAAACGGCGGGAATGGCAAGAGCTGTTTGGGAAATAACGCAATGTTACCGGTGCTCCCGCAAGCAAAAAAAACTTGACAGCGGGGGGCGGAGAGAATAAACTGATAAGGCAGGATCGGTGCGGCCAAAGCGCCCCGCGCCCGTGCGAAAAACTGAATCAGGCCCGGATGAATGACCCGAGAGAGGCTGTGCTGCACAGAGCCGAAGGGGAAAGCAAAAACTCTCAGGCAAAAGGATCGGATCAGGACGGGACTTCGGAAAGTGCGATTGCAAGATCGGACAGAGAAGCACACCAAAGGGGCAACCGCCAAACAAGGGCGGGAATCTCTCAGGTAACGACGGAGGCAGAAAGATACACAGTGTCTTTCTGTCCTTTTTTGCGCCCGTTTTGGGGCAAAGCACCGCCCCCTTCCGGCCGAGGCAGGCGCACAGCTCTCCGCGCCTCCAAAAGCTCAAAACTCAAATCTAAAAACTCAAAACTGTTATTGTACGGAGGAACAACATGAGCGAACTGAAACGCACCCAACTCTACGAGACCCACCTGGCCGCCGGCGCCACCATGGTGGATTTCGGCGGATGGGACATGCCCGTCCAGTACCCCAGCGGCATCGTGGCCGAGCACCTCTACACCCGGCATTTCTGCTCCCTGTTCGACGTCTCTCACATGGGCCGCCTGCTGGTGGAGGGCCCGGAGCGGGTGGAATTCCTGCAGCACGTGCTCACCAGCAACGTGGGCGGTCTGGACCTCTACAAGGCCCAGTACTGCATCATCCCCGACGCCGACGGCTCCGCCATCGACGACGCCTACCTCTATCGCTTTGAGGAGGAGCGCCTCCTGCTGGTGGTGAACGCCGCCAACACCGAGAAGGATCTTCAGCACCTGCTGCCCATCGCGAAAAACTACGACGTGACCGTCACCGACATCACCAAAGACTGGGCCTCCATCGCCGTCCAGGGCCCCAAGAGCAAGGAGCTCATGACCATTCTCTCCGGCGGCGAGGCCGTCACCGAGCCCATGAAGAACGCCCTGAACAGCCTGATGCTGGAGGGCCACTTCGCCCGGGTGGCCAAGACCGGCTACACCGGCGAGCCTCTGGGCTACGAGGTCTATGTGAAATCCGAGGATGCGGCCTGGCTGTGGAACCGCCTCTGCGAGCTGGGCGCCCGCCCCGCGGGTCTCGGCGCGCGGGACACCCTGCGCCTGGAGGCCGGCATGCCCCTCTACGGCCATGAGATGGGCCTGGATCCGGACGGGAAGCCCATGCCCATCTACGCCGTGCCCCTGGCCAAGTTCGCCGTCAGCTTCTCCGAGCGCAAGGGCGACTATGTGGGCCGCGCGGCGCTGGCGAAGCAGTACGAGGCCTTCAAGCGCATCCAGAACCGGGACTTCTCCGACTGCGCGGCGCTGCCCAGGACCATCCGGCCCATCACCCTGCTGGAGCGGGGCGTCATGCGCGCCGGCATGCCCGTCTATCGCGGCGAGACCCAGATCGGCTGGGTCACCAGCGGCACCATGGTGCCCTACTACAAGGCCGAGGGCGAGGGCCTGGAGACCGTGATCACCGACACGGTGGAAAAGCGCGCCATCGGCAGCTGCTATATTGCCAGCGACGTTCTCGAGGACGACATCGTCACCGTGGACATCCGCGGCAAGCGGGTCAAGGCCGTGATCCCCGAGAAGCATCTGGACAACATGGCGCCTCCCTTCGCCCGGCCCATGATCTACGGCGTGGAGGTCTCCAAGCTGCAGGACAGCGGCGAGACGCGCTGCACGAAGGCCCTGAACCTGCTGAAGAAGGCCGAGGACAATCACCTCTGGCGGCAGCGCCGCTGCGTGAACCTGATCCCCTCGGAGAACACCCCCAGCCGTGCCGTGCAGATGCTCTCCGCCTCCGACCCCAGCTGCCGCTACGCCGAGCACAAGAAGATCAAGTCCTTCTACGACAAGGACATTTTCTACTACCAGGGCACCGGCTTCATCGACGAGGTGGAGCAGATGGCGGTGGCCGAGCTGCGCAAGTACTTCGGCTGCACCGAGGTGGAAACCCGCGTTACCAGCGGCCAGATGGCCAACACCTGCACCTTCTCCGCCCTGATGGACTGGAAGAACCGCCTGGACCGCAAGCACACCCCCCAGCGCCTGGGCTATGTGCTGAATAACCACATCATCAAGGGCGGTCACCTGTCCGCCCAGCCCATGGGCGCGCTCCACGACTACATCGCCATCGACCCGGTCACTGAGCGCAGCGCCGTGGTGAACTTCCCCGTCTGCAAGGACAACATCTTCAAGATCGATGTGGAGGAGACCAAGAAGGTGCTCGACCAGTACCGCCCCGAGCTCATCATCTTCGGCAAGAGCATGGTGATCCACAAGGAGCCCGTGGCCGAGATCCGGAAATATGTGGACGAGCAGAAGATCCCCACCACCATCATGTACGACATGGCCCACGTGCTGGGCATCGCCGGCGACTACTTCCAGAATCCCTTCCAGGAGGGCGCCGAGATCGTCACCGGCTCCACCCACAAGACCTTCTTCGGGCCTCAGCGGGGCGTCGTGGCGGTCAACTACAAGGAAGACGAGCTGAAGTACGGCCTGTGGCAGACCATCGAGACCCGGGCCTTCCCCGGCAGCGTCTCCAACCACCACCTGGGCACCCAGCTCGGCCTGCTGATGGCGGCCTACGAGATGAACGAGTTCAAGGACGCCTACCAGTCCGCCGTCATCCGCAACGCCAAGAGCTTTGCCAAGTCCCTGAAGGCCGCGGGGCTCAAGGTCTGCGGCGATCCCGCCAACGACTACACCGAGACCCACCAGGTGCTGGTGTCCGTGGGCTACGGCGAGGGCGCCGAGATCGCCAATCGCCTGGAGCGCAACAACATCATCGTCAACTACCAGGCCACCCCGGACGAGGAGGGCTTCACCGCCTCCGGCGCCCTGCGCATGGGCGTCAGCGAGATGACCCGCTTCGGCTTCGGCGAGAAGGAGTTCGACGCCCTGGCTCAGCTCATCGCCGCCTGCGTGCTGCGGGGCGAGAATGTGTCCGAGGACGTGAGCCGCCTGCGCGCCGGCTACACGAAGATGCATTACTGCTTCGACGACAAGGACTTCGAGGACGCCCTGGAGGCCTTCGCCGGCAAGATCGGCTTCTGACAGCCTTCCCCGTGCGCGTGGAAGCCAAACTCCCGCATCCCCGTCTCCTAAAAACTAGAAACTAAAAACTAAAAACTGAAATATGGAGGTATCATCATGAATCATCCCGCAGAACTGCAGTATTCCCGCGATCACGAGTGGCTCCGCATGGAGGACGGCGTGGCCGTCATCGGCATCTCCGACTTTGCCCAGAGCGAGCTGGGCGACGTGGTGTTCGTGAACCTGCCCGAGGTGGGCGACGACACCACCGCCGGCGAGCCCTTCGGCGATGTGGAGTCCGTCAAGGCCGTCAGCGATCTGGTCTGCCCCGTCACCGGCACCGTCTGCGCCGTGAACGAGGAGCTGCTGGACGCCCCCGAGAAGCTGAACGAGGATCCCTATGCCGCCTGGATCATCAAGGTAGAGAACGTCACCGAGACCGAGGAGCTGCTGACCGCCGCCGAGTACGAGGCCGAGTGCACCCACTGAGAAAAGAAAAAACGGAGGAAGCAACATGAGTTATGTGCCTTCCACCCCGGCCCAGCGGCAGGAGATGCTGCAGGCCGTGGGAGTCAGGGACTTCCGGGAGCTCTACCGGGACGTGCCGGAGGAGATGCTGCTGGATCGGGAGCTGAACCTGCCCTCCGCGATGAGCGAGCTGGAGGTCAGCCGTACCGTTTCCGCCATGGCGGCCAAAAACACCCTCTTCCCCACCATCCTGCGGGGCGCCGGCGCCTATGACCATTATATCCCCGCCCTGGTGAAGTCCGTCCCCGCCAAGGAGGAGTTCCTCACCGCCTACACGCCCTACCAGGCCGAAATGAGCCAGGGCGTGCTCCAGTCCATCTTCGAATACCAGACCATGATCTGCGAGCTCACCGGCATGGAGGTGTCCAACGCCTCCGTGTACGACGGGGCCACCGCCGCCGCCGAGGCCGCCGCCATGTGCCGGGATCGGAAACGTCGGGTGACCCTCATTTCCGGCGCCGTCCACCCGGACGCGGTCAACACCGTGCGGACCTACTGTTACGGCACCGGGGACGAGTTGCGCGTGGTGCCGGTGAAGGACGGCAAGACCGATCCCGAAGCCTTGAAGGAGATGCTCACCCCTGACGTGGCCTCCTTCATCGTCCAGCAGCCCAACTTCTTCGGCCAGCTGGAGGACTGCGACGCTCTGGGCCAGCTGACCCACGCCGCCGAGGCCATGTTCGTCATGAGCTGCAACCCCATCTCCCTGGGCGTCCTCAAGGCCCCGCGGGACTGCGGCGCCGACGTGGCCGTGGGCGAGGGCCAGCCTCTGGGCCTGCCCCTGGGCTTCGGCGGACCCTACCTGGGCTTCATGGCCACCACCCAGAAGCACATGCGCAAGCTCCCCGGCCGCATCGTGGGCGAGACCGTGGACGCCAAGGGCGAGCGGGCCTACGTCCTGAGCCTGCAGGCCAGGGAGCAGCACATCCGCCGGGAGAAGGCCAGCAGCAACATCTGCTCCAACGAGGCCCTCTGCGCCCTGACCGCCTCGGTGTACCTGGCCTGCATGGGCCCCGCCGGTCTCAAAGAGGCCGCCGAGCAGTGCATGGCCAAATCCCACTACCTGATGCGGGGCCTCACCGCCCTCGAGGGCGTGGAGCTCGTGTATGACGGCCCCTTCTTCCATGAATTCGTCACCACCCTGCCCAGGCGGGACGAGGTCCTGGCGGCTCTGGAGCAGAACGGCATCCTGGGCGGCCTGCCCGTGGAGGGCGGCGTCCTCTGGTGCGCCACCGAGAAGCAGAGCAAGGCGGAGCTGGACAAGGCCATCGCCGTGGTGAAGGAGGTGCTGGCGAAATGAAGCTGATTTTTGAGAAGAGCGTCCCCGGCCGGCACTGCGACCTGCTGCCCCGCTGCGACGTGGAAAAGGTCGAGCTGCCCGAAGAACTCCGCCGCGAGACCGCCCCGGCCCTGCCGGAGCTCAGCGAGGTGGACCTGGCCCGGCACTACACCGAGCTCAACCACCGGGTCCACGGCGTGAACTGCGGCTTTTATCCCCTTGGCTCCTGCACCATGAAGTACAATCCCCGCATCGACGAGGATCTGGCCGCCCTGCCCGGCTTCGCCGGGATCCACCCCCTGGCCGGGGCGGAGAACGTGAAGGGCTGCCGGGAGCTGCTGGACACCGCTGCCAAATACCTCTGCGAGATCACCGGCATGGAGGGCATGACCTTCCAGCCCGCCGCCGGCGCCCACGGCGAGTTCACCGGGGTGCTGCTCATCAAGCAGTATCATCAGAAGCGGGGCGACCTGAAGCGCCGCAAGATCATCGTGCCCGACTCCGCCCACGGCACCAACCCGGCTACCGCCGCCATGTGCGGCTTTGAGGTGGTGAACATCCCCTCGGCTCCCGACGGCTGCGTGGATCTGGAGGCCCTGAAGGCCGTCCTGGGCGAGGACACCGCGGGCCTCATGCTCACGAACCCCAACACCGTGGGCCTGTTTGACCAGAACATCCTGGAGATCACCCGCCTGGTCCACGAGGCCGGCGGCCTCTGCTACTACGACGGGGCCAACCTGAACGCCGTCATGGGCGTGGTGCGCCCCGGCGACATGGGCTTTGACTGCATCCACATGAACCTGCACAAGACCTTCGCCACGCCTCACGGCGGCGGCGGCCCCGGCGCCTGCGCCGTGGGCTGCAAGGGCTTTCTGCGGGACTTCCTGCCCGCCTCCGCCCTGATGGACGGGCCCGGCCGCATCCAGGTCCGCGCTTTCGCGGGGAACTTCCTGGTGGTGGTTCGCGCCCTGGCCTATCTGCTGACCCTGGGCAGGGAGGGCGTCCCCGAGGCGGCGCAGAACGCCGTGCTCAACGCCAACTATCTCATGCGGAAGATCCAGGGGACCTTTGAGCCCGCCTTCGACCGGATCTGCATGCATGAATTCGTTCTGGATCTGTCGGCGTACAAGAAGGAGACCGGCGTCAGCGCCCTGGACGTGGCGAAGAGCCTCATCGACTACGGCATGCACCCGCCCACGATGTACTTCCCCATGATCGTCCACGAGGCTCTGATGCTGGAGCCCACCGAGACCGAGAGCCGGGAGACCCTGGACTGGGCAGCGGAGATCTTCCGCGAGCTCTACGCCCTGGGCAAGACCGATCCCGATTTCATGCACAACGCGCCGCACCAGGCCCAGATCGCCCGGCCCGACGAGGTTCGGGCCGCCCGCCAGCCGGTGCTGCGCTGGCAAAAGCCGTGATCTCCCGCCTCCTTGTGACCGAGGGGACAGGCTTTGACCCCTACGAAAACCTGGCCCGGGAAGAGCTGCTGCTCTCCCGGGCCGGGGACTGCTGTATCCTCTATCTGTGGCAGAACGAAAACACCGTGGTCATCGGCCGCAACCAGAACCCCTGGAAGGAGTGCCGCTGCGCCCTGCTGGAGCAGGAGGGCGGGCGGCTGGCCCGGCGCCTCTCCGGCGGCGGGGCGGTGTTCCATGACCGGGGGAACCTGAACTTCACCTTCCTGCTGCCCGAGGAGGATTTCGACAGGGAGCGGCAGACGGAGGTGCTGCTGCGGGCCCTGCGCGCGCTGGGCGTCCCGGCGGAGCGCTCCGGCCGCAACGACCTGCTGGCCGCGGGCCGGAAGTTCTCCGGTCACGCCTACTACCGCCACCGGGGCCGGGCCTACCACCACGGCACCCTGCTGCTGGCCGCGGATCTGGACAAGCTGGGCCGCTACCTGGCCCCCTCCCCGGCAAAGCTCCGGGCCAAGGGGGTGGACTCCGTCCGCGCCCGGGTGTGCAATCTCCGGGAGCTTGCGCCGGGGCTGACGATTCCCGCGCTGAAGGAGGCCCTGGCGGCGTCCTTCGGGGAGGTCTGCGGTATGCGCCCGGAGCGGCTGGCGCCGGAGAGCCTGCGGGGGCCGGAGCTGGACGCCCTCACCGGGCGCTATGGGAGCTGGGACTGGAATTACGGGCAGCGCCTGCCCTTCGACCTGGCCTGCGAGGGCCGCTTCCCCTGGGGGGAGGCGCGGCTGGAGCTGGCCGTGGAATCGGGCCGCATCCAAAGCGCCCGGGTCTACACCGACGCCATGGACTGGACGCTGGCGGCGCGGGCCGAGACCGCGCTCACGGGCTGCCGGCTGGAAAGGGCCGCCCTGCGGCATGAACTGCAAAACCGCGTGCCGGAGGCGGCGGAGGAGCTCTGCCGTCTGCTGGCGGAGCAATTATAGAAAAGGAACGATACGATGTACGACTATGATCTTTTGGTAATCGGCGCCGGGCCCGGCGGCCAGACCGCGGCCCTGCGGGCGGCGAAGCTGGGCAAAAAGGTAGCCGTGGTGGAAGCCCGGGAGCCCGGCGGCACCTGCGTGAACCGGGGCTGCGTCTCCACCAAGACCCTGCTGCACTCCTCCTCTCTCTACCGCGCGGCGGCGGAGGGGGCGGCCGTGGGTGTACACTGCGACGCGCTGCGGGTCGATCTGGGAGAGATTTTCCAGAACAAGCGCCGTATCGCCCAAACCCTGTCCCAGGGCGTGGAGAGCATGTTCAAATCCGCGCGGATCGCCCTGCTCCGGGGTCGGGCCACGGTTCTGGCGCCCCACCGGGTGCGGATCAGCGGGGCCGAGGGGGAGAGCGAAGTGAGCGCAGAGGCCGTTCTGCTGGCCGCCGGCGCGGCCCCCATCCGCCTGCCCCTGCCCGGCATGGATCTGCCCGGCGTCCTCACCAGCGAGGAGCTGCTGGAGGGGCCGGAAGCCCTCTACCGTTCCCTGGTCGTCATCGGCGGCGGCGTCATCGGCATCGAGTTTGCCTGCTTCTTCTCCGACCTGGGCTGTGAGGTCACGGTGCTGGAGGGGCTGGATCGCCTGCTGCCCATGCTGGACCGGGAGCTGGGCCAGAACCTGGCGCTGCTGCTGAAGAAGAAGGGCGTGCGCGTCTGCACCGGCGCTCTGGTGGAGCGGGTGGAGCGGACGGAGGACGGTCTGCGGGTCGCTTACAGCGTGAAGGGCAAGCCGGACTTCGCCGAGGGCGAGGCCGTGCTCTGCGCCGTGGGCCGCCGGGCCGCCTGGGAAGGGCTCTTTGCCCCGGGGCTGGAGCCGGAGCTGGACGGCCGCGTCTTGAAGGTGAACGAACGCTACGAGACCAGCATCCCCTCGGTCTATGCCATCGGGGATCTGGCCTCCCAGAATCAGCTTGCCCACGTGGCGGCCGCCCAGGGCCAGGCCTTCGCCGAGCTGCTCTGCGGCAAGGAGATCCATGTGGACATGCGCATCGTCCCCAGCTGCGTCTACTGCCGGCCGGAGATCGCCGTGGTGGGCCTCACCGACGCGGAGGCCAAGGCCCAGGGCATCCCGGTGAAGACCGGCAAATGCGTCTTGGGCGGCAACGCCCGCACCCTCATCGAGGATCCGGGCCGCAGCTTCATGAAGATCCTGGCCCATAGTGAAACCGGGGAGATCCTGGGGGCCCAGCTCATGTGCCTGGGCGCGCCGGATATGATCTCCCAGATCAGCGAGGCCATCGCCAACCACCTGACGCCCCTGCAGCTGCTGCTGGCCATGCGCCCCCACCCAACCTTCGAGGAGGCGCTCACCGAGGCCCTGGAGGATCTGGCGAACAAGCTGGAAAAGTGAACGAACAGCGATAAAGCACCCCGAAAGGGGTGCTTTTTGCGCGCATAGGAGGGGGACGGCGGGCCGCCGAGAGCGTCGGCCCCTACGGGGGAAAACCGACATTTTCGCGAACCGGAGGGCGGCGCTTATTCCCGTTTCTCTCTTTCCTCTTGCCGGGATGCGCAAAGCATGGTATGATCAATAATCGGAAGTCGTCCCGGGGGCTGCCCCCGGTTTCCGCCATTCACGCTTATACGAATTTCTGCCTCGGAATCTTTTTAAGCTTCTTATCAGAAATTAGTATTACTGTAAAGGAGACGGCCATGAGTACAGCGGCGCAGAATTCGGACGCAGCAAAAGAACAAAAGCGCATCCGCATGACCACCCAGCCGGTGGAGAAGCTGATCTGCCGCCTGGCCATCCCCACCATCATCAGCATGCTGGTCACCTCCTTCTACAACCTGGCGGACACCTTCTTCATCCGCCACCTGGAGCGGGACAGCATGGTGGCGGCGGTGGGCGTGGTGCTGCCGCTGATGAACATCATCCAGGCCATCGGCTTCTACCACGGCCACGGCTCCGGCAACTTCATCTCCCGGGCCTTCGGCCGCAAGGATTTCAGCGAGGCCGAGAAAATGGCCGCCACGGGCTTTTTCTCCGCGGTGGGCCTGGGCCTGGTGCTGTCGATTCTGGGGCTGCTGTTCCGCAGGCCCTTCGCCATGCTGCTCGGCGCCAAAACCCAGGACACCATCGGCTATACCATGGATTATATGCGCTATATCCTGCTGGCCACGCCCTTCATGATGGGCAGCATCGTCATGAACAACCAGCTGCGGATGCAGGGCAACGCCTTCTTTTCCATGCTGGGCCTGGCTTCCGGCGCGGTGCTGAACCTGTTTCTGGATCCGATCCTGATCTTCAAGGCCGGGGACGCCATCGGCCTGGGCGGGCTTCGCATGAGCTTCGGCGCGGGCATGGGCGTGGCCGGCGCGGCCCTGGCCACCGGCATCAGCCAGACGGTGAGCTTTGTGATCCTCGCCGTCGGTCTCGCCCGCAGCGACAACGTAAAGATCCGCTTCCGAAACTTCACCCCCACCCGCTACTATTTCAAGGGCATTTTCAAGGGCGGCCTGCCCTCCCTGGCCCGCCAGGGCATGGGCAGCATCGCCACCGCCAGCCTGAACCACGCCATCGGCCTGTTTGTGGCCGGCTCCGCGATGATCGAGGCAGCCCAGGCTGCCATGACCGGCGTGAACCGGATCATGATGCTGCTCTATTCGGCCCTGATCGGCTTCGGCCAGGGCTTCCAGCCGGTCTGCGGCTTCAACTACGGCGCCAGGCGCTATGACCGGGTGCTCAAGGCCTTCTGGTTCTGCCTGAAGGTGGCCGTGGTGGTGCTGCTGTGCCTGTCGGTGCTGGGCTTTGTCTTTGCCGAGCCGGTGACCAGCCTGATCGCCGGCTCCAGCGAGGAGGCCCACCGGATCGCCGCCTTCACCTTCCGGGTGCAGCTTGTGGCCTTCCCCCTGGCGGCCTGGGTGGTGCTGTGCAACATGACGCTGCAGAACATTGGCGTCACCGGCAAGGCCACGCTCCTGGCCCTGGCGAGGCAGGGTCTGGCCTTCATCCCGCTGGTGTTCCTGCTGCCCCTCCTCTTTCGGCTGCTGGGGCTGGACGCGCTGCTGGGCATCGAATGCGTCCAGGCGCTGGCGGACGTGGTGGCCTTCTGTATCGCCATCCCCGTGGGCCGGGGCGAGCTGCGGAAAATGGCCCGCCTGCGGGATGCGGAGAATGCAGTTATGTAAACCAATCTTACCGCTAAAGCAAGAAAAGCCCCCGTACCGGAAGCGATCCTCCCGGTACGGGGTCATTTTTTCAAACGAAAAAGGTCTTTACTGCTCTTTCCGCTTCCGGAACAGGTACTCGTCCAGCTCCTTTTTGACCTTCTCGGGGATTTCCCGATCCACGGGGCAGACGGCGGCCTGGGCCATGCGGCGGGTGAACTCCACGATGAAAGCCACGTCCTTTTGGAGCTGCTCCATGCTCAGCACCTCCGGCCGGTCGTAGCGGCAGTGGATGGGCGCCACGGCCCCTCCGGCGATGCGGGCCAGAGACACGGCGGGCACGCCCTTGTCCGCAAAGGGGGTGGAGTCGCTGGAATAGACCCCCACCCGGGCGGCCACGGGGAAGCCCAGCTCCGCGCCCATGTAGCTCAGATAGTGGGCCAGCTTCTCCTCCGCGCTGGCGCAGGCGATGAACTTGCCCATGATGGTGCCGATCATGTCCAGGTTGATGTTCAGGGCGATCTTCTCGAGCTCCTCCTCGTGGTCGCGGACGTAGGCCTTGGAGCCCAGCAGCCCCCGCTCCTCGCTGCCGCAGAAGATAAAGCGCAGACCGTAGCGGCGCTTTTTGTTCCGCAGTGCCTCCATCACGCCCAGCAGCCCCGCGCAGCCGCTCATATTGTCGTAAGAGCCGTGGGAGAGGGCGGTGCTGTCGTAGTGGGCCGTGAGGGCGATCCACGCCTCCGTCTCTCCGGGCAGCTCCGCGATCACGTTGTGGGATTCACCCTCCCACTCCCGCTGGCGGATCACGATGCGCACCTGCCGGGTCTTGTTCTTCACCAGCGACACGGCGCTCTCGCTGTGGAGCATGGCGCAGAGCACCTTCCGCTCCTCGCCCACCACCGCGGCCCGCAGATCCCGTTCGTCGATGTCCCGGTCGGGGAAGTGCAGGTTGCCGTTCTGGAAGAGGATGGCCTTCGCCCCGGCCTTCATCAGATCCTGGTAGGGGAAAAAGCCGATGCCTGCGGTGTCCAGCAGCACGATCCTGTCCTTCGCCCCGGCAATGGAGACTTTGTCCTGGCCGGGCATGTAGTAAAGCTCGCCCTCGACCTCGCCGCTGCCGCAGCAGAAGAAGCCCTTGCAGGGGATCTCCTTCCCGTCGGCGTAAACATGAGCCTCCTCGATCTCCCCCATGGGCACGGGGAAGCTCTCCAGCCGGGCGGGCACGCCCAGCGCCTCACAGCGGGCCTTCAGGTATTCCGCCGCCCGCAGCTCCTCGGGGGTGCCGCTGCGGTGGACGTAGTCGGTGTCCTTGAAAATCTGACGGTATGCTCTCGTGTTCATGGGGCGAACTCCTTTCGTGTACGATAGTTGTTTACCAGATAAAGGGGATCAGCCGGTATCTGACCCGTTCCTTGTAGGCGGCGTAGCCCTCCAGCCCCTCCGTCAGCACGTCCTCCTCGTTCCGGATGCGCTTGACGATGATGGGGATGTACAGCAGCAGGATCAAAAAGGACAGGGGAGAGCCCAGCACCAGGGGCATGGACAAAAACAGGAAGACGGTGGCCATGTACATGGGGTGGCGGACGACGCCGTAGAGCCCCGTGTCGATCACCTTCTGTCCCTCCTGCACCTCGATGGTGCGGGAGAGGTAGGCGTTCTCCCGCAGCACCTCCGCGTAGAGCAGATAGGCCAGCAGGAAGACCCCGGCGGCCGCCCAGACCACCCAGTCCGGCAGCGGGAGCCAGCCGAAGCGGAAGTTGAGCCCCGCCAGAACGAAGGCGGCCAGGAACATGAGCCCGCTCCAGGCGAGCACCTGCTTCTGCTCAGACTCGGTCTCCTTCGCGTTCAGGCGCTTGCGCAGCAGCTCCGGGCTGCGCAGCATCATCACGAGCCCGGCGCAGAACATGGGCGCGAAGAGAAGGATCAGGAACAGCCAGGCGTTCCAGTAGGCAAAGCTGCCCGCCGGGAGAAACAGCAGCGCCCCCACCAGCAGCAGACCCAGGGCGAATTTTCCCATGGCCTGGAAAAAAAGCGCTTTCGTCATTGGTCTTGTCTCCTTTCACGGTGATGCGGCCCCAGGGCCGCGACGGCCTCCATCCGCCGGAGGGCGAGGGCGTGCCCCTCCGACTCCCCGTAGAAGGCCCGCATCTCCGGACAGGGGAAGACCGCGCACTGGCCGCAGCAGGCGATCTGCCTCCGGGCGCAGCAGGCCACGGGCATGCAGGGATCCCCGTCGGGCCAGCGGCTTTGCCGGCAGCCGGGGCATTTTTCCCGCAGAAGATCCGGGCAGGCGGCGCAGTCCACGCCGCAGAAGCCGATGCTGTCGAGATCCATCCTTCGGCCCCCCTTCAAAACGGATCCGGATGACCTCAGGGCTATTATAGGGAAAAAGCGCGGAATGCGCAACCGGAAATCCGCTTTTTTCCCGCGGGCATTTACAAATCCGGGAAAGATGATATAATGTTGAACACGCGAAGGCGGACAATCGGTTTTGAAAGGAGTATATGATGAAAAATACGGTTAAGATCCTTGCGCTGCTTTGCGCGCTGGCGCTGATGCTCAGTCTCGCGGCCTGCGGCGGAAGCACGGAACAGCCCCAGGCCCCGGCCCAGGGCGGAAACGAGCCGGATCCCAACGCCGGCGCCGCGGACACGGGCGCCGACGACGGCCAGATCGTGGTGGGCGACCCGGAGCCGGAGGATACCCGGCTGGACTACGGCTGGATCAAGTTCCAGATGCCCGAGGGCTATGAGGACGCCCAGGAGTCCGACAGCTACCTCACCATCCGCTCCACCGAGAACAGCTATCATGTGATCAAGGTCTTCCGGGAGTACAAGGGCGATAAGACCGTTGCCGAGATGGCGGCGGAAAAGCTGGCCTCCTCTGACCGCTATACCCCGGGCGAGACCCTCACCATCAACGGACGGGAGTGGGTCACGGTGAACTTCACCTTCAACGACAATCCCAGTGTGTTCTTCTTCGGGGAAGGCTATGACAAGTACTACATCCGGGTTACGGTGTTCGAAATGACGGCGGACGAGCCTGCCGTGCAGACCCTGCTCAGCGACATCGAGCTGGTGCCCCAGGAGTGATCGCGCCGCGGCTGATCAAAAAAACGGGAAAGCAAGCTTGCTTTCCCGTTTTTTTTCGTCCTCCCGCGTTCACCTTCTGCCAAGGAACAGCTTTTTGCCGGACAGGTATTGAAGATGCGGACGGAGTGTGCTATAATTCGACATATTGTATTGAACCATCCGCAGGAGAAGCTGTCAGCCATGACAAACATCAGGGAAAGCCTCCTTGCCACACAGCGTGATGTGCTGGAGGCCCGCAAATGTGAAAACATCAACGATCCTATCGACACCCATGTGATCGATCAGATCGCCATGGTATGGTCGCATCTGTTTATTCGTCTGAATATTGTCCCCAATGCGGTGACCATGCTCTCCATGATCAGCGGCGTCGCGGGCGGGATGCTGCTGGCGCTGAACGGCACGGTGTGGATGGATCTGCTTGGCGCCCTTCTGGTGATCCATGCCGTTATTTTTGATTCCAGCGACGGCCAGGTGGCCCGACTGACCAAGCATTACAGCCCCCTTGGCCGGATCCTGGACGGCCTCAGCGACGCTGCCGTCCATCTCAGCCTGTATCTGGCCTGCATCCTGCGCGCCTGGGGGAACAGCCCCCTTTCCAATGAAGGGCTTTGGCACTGCTTGCTTCTGGCGCTGCTGCCGACGGCCTATCTGCTCTACATCGTGCAGAGCCAGCTGCCGGATTATTTCAAGAACCTGCACATGTTCATGGTCGACACGGCCCACTGTCATGAGATGGATCGGGCGCGGGACGTTCTGGAGAAATACCGGTCGGAGCCCAGGGGCTCCTTCTCCCGTGTCAGCCTCTTTTTCTACTACCGTTACACCTACGCGCAGGAGCGCCGGGCTCCGAGGACGCAAAAGCTGCTTGACGCCATCGCGGTCAAAGGCAAGAACGAGGAACTCTGCGACGCGTTTTATGCGAAAAGCCGCGTCCTTGTCAAGCGAACCAATCTGCTTACCGTCAATCTGCGGATCATCCTTCTGCTCCTGTGCGTGTTCCTGCATGTGGAGCCGCTGGGGCTGCTCGTCGTGCTCGTTGTGCTGGAGCCCATTCGCTGGATCCTGCTGTGGAAGTACGAGCAGCTCAGCGAAAGCCTCCTGCCTCTGGTCTGAGGGCCTCCGCCCTCGCCGGGCATCCGTTTTTCCCAATGGCGGCATTTTTGAAAAAAAGCGCATTTTTCTATTGTACTTTTCCGAAAAATGCGGTAGAACAAATAAGAATGCTGCTCGGGCGGGAGTTCGCCGCTGTGTCCTCCACGGTGCGCGATACGCCGTTTGCAGGGAGTCGTCCATGAAAAAACAGAAGGATACCGCCGAGAGAAGGAACCGACGCTATTTGTGGAGCGTGCTGTTCCTGGTGCTTGCCGTGCTCTCGGTCTGGGCGGTGACAAGTCAGGGAAAGGACTTCTCGCCGAAAAAGTTTCTTGAATATATCGATGGAAACGATCCCAAGTGGCTGGCCGCCGCCGCACTGGCCATGCTCTGCTACATCGGGTTCGACGCGGCCATGATCCGCTGCCTTCTGCGGGGCTTCGGCTATCCCAGGCGTTTTCCCGACTGCGTGAGCTACGCAGCGGCGGACATCTACTTTTCCGCCATTACGCCCTCCGCCACCGGCGGACAGCCCATGGAGGGCCTGTACATGGCCCGGGACGGCGTCCCCGGCGTGATTTCCGCCGTGGTGCTGCTGACCTATCTGCTGCTGTACACCGTTTCCATTGTCATCATCGGGCTGCTGTGCCTGATCCTGATGCCCGGCGCCTTTCTTCTTTTCGGGACGCTTGGGCGGGTGCTGATCGCCGTGGGCATCGGGATCCAGATCGCCCTGGCGGTGATCTACGCGCTGCTGCTGTGGAAAAAGCAGCTCATGTTCCGCATCTGCGGCTGGGGCCTGCGGCTGCTGGCCAAACTGCGCATCGTCCGCAATCTGGAGCTGCGGGAGCGGAAACTGCGGGAAACGATGGAGCGCTACGGCAGGATGACGGAGCTGCTCAAGGGCAAGCGCAGGCTGCTGTTCAAGACCCTGCTGTGGAACCTGGCCCATCGTACCAGTCAGATCCTGGTGACGGTGTGCTGCTTCCTGGCGGGCGGCGGCGCCTGGCAGATGGCGCCCAAGCTTTTCGCCATGCAGTCCGAGGTGGTGCTGGGCGCACAGTGCATCCCCATCCCCGGCTCCATGGGCGTGACGGACTTTCTGATGCTGGACGGCTTCTCCGCCCTGATGTCGGAGCAGCAGGCCACCAACCTGGTGCTGCTGGCCCGCGGGACTTCGTTCTATATCTGCGTACTGCTGTGCGGCGCCATTGTGCTTATCAAATATGGGATCTTCCGCTTTCGCAGCAAGCGGACGGAAGACGGCGCGGCGCTCTCAGAGGGAGAGTGATCGTTCAAAATACGGGGAAAGGACCCTTCTGTGGAACGAGGGCCTTTTTCCGCCCGTTTTTTGCTTTTTTCGGGCGAAAACACAGGGAAAGGCGTTCCAAATGTTCACGAGTGAAGATCATTTGGAACACAGGCAGAGAAAAACCGGCGGCTTCGGCCGCGGAAAGGATAGAGACAGATGGATCTGACAAGAAAGCAGTTTGATATTCTCGCCGCTCTGGCGGAGGCGAAGGGTCCGGTCACCCAGAGGGAGCTGGAAAAAAGCACCGGGTATTCCCTGGGCACCATCAACCGCACGGTGAAGGAACTGGCGGCGGAGGGCCTGGCGGAGAACGGCAGGATCACCAACCGCGGCCTGACGGCGCTGGAGCCGTACCGGGCCAGGCGGGCGGTGTTTATCGCGGCGGGCTTCGGCACGCGCCTGGTGCCGATCACCTTCAACACGCCCAAGCCCCTGGTGCGTGTGCACGGCGTGCGCATCATCGATCGGCTGATCGACGCCTGCCTCCAGACCGGCGTCAATGAGATCTACATCGTGCGCGGCTACCTGTCGGAGCTGTTCGACCAGCTTTTGTACAAGTATCCGATGATCAAGTTCCTGGAAAACCCCCTCTACAACGAGGCCAACAACATCGGCTCCGCGCTGGTGGCGCGCTATTTGCTCTCCAACGCCTACGTGTTCGAGGCGGATCTGCTGATCCGCAATCCCGGGATCATCCGCAAGTACCACTACGGCTCGGATTTCCTGGCCATCCGGAAGGAACGCACCGACGACTGGTGCTTCCGGGTGAAGGACGGGATCATCACCGAGGAGAAGGTCGGCGGCGAGGGCGAGGATATCTGGCAGATGGTGGGTATCTCCTACTGGAACGAAATCGACGGCCACAAGCTCAGCCAGGATATCGCCGAGGTCTACGCCTCCCCCGGCGGCCGGGAGCGCTATTGGGAGCAGGTGCCCCTGGTCTACCGCAAGGAGCATTACGCGGTGGAGGTGCGGCCCTGCTGCGAGGAGGACATCGTGGAGATCGACACCTTCAAGGAACTCAAAGCCATCGACAAGACCTACGACGTTTGATTGATAAAAAACGATAAGAGAAAGGAAGCATCCCACATGAGCAAGAAGACCAACCAGACCCTTGACGGCGCGCTGCAGCGCCAGCTCTCGCCCATGCACGTCTGGGCCATCGCCTTTGGCTGCGTGATCGGCTGGGGCTCGTTCATCAATCCCGGCAAGAAGTTTCTCCCCACCTCCGGCGTGGCGGGCACGGCCATCGCTATGGCCCTGGGCGCCCTCGTCATGATCATCATCGCCTTCTCCTACGCCTACATGGTGCCCAAGTACCCCAAGGCCGGCGGCGAGTTCACCTTCACCAAAAACTGCTTCGGCAAGCGCACCGCCTTCGTGTGCGGCTGGTTCCTGGTGGTGGCCTACCTGACCAACGTCCCCATGAACAGCACGGCCATCGCCCTCATCATCGACGGACTCACCGGACATCGGGGCATCCTGAACTGGGGCTTCCACTACACCCTGGCCGGAACCGACATCTATTTCGGCCAGATGCTGCCCGCCATGGCCATCCTGGTGCTCTTCGGCTGGCTGAACATCATCGGCGTCAAGAAGGCCGGCTTTGTGCAGACCGTGCTCTCCACGCTGCTGGTGGTCTGCGTGTTCACGCTTTTCGTGGCCGCGCTGGTCAGCAGCAAGGCCAAGGGCATCAATATGCAGCCCATCTGGGGCTTTGACAAGACCGCCGCCATGGAGACCAACGCCGTCACCTCCGAGATCGGGGAATTCGCCCACAAGGGGACTGCCGGCGTCCTGGGCGCGATCCTGGCAACCTTTGCCATCGCACCCTGGGCCTATGTGGGCTTTGACGCCATCCCCCAGGCCGCGGAGGAGTTCAACTTCTCCTTCAAGAAGGTCAGCGGCATCATGATCATCGCCATCCTCTTCGGCTGCTTCGTCTACATCAGCAACAACACCGTGGCTGCCGCCGCCCTGGAAAACTGGCCCGAGCGCGTGATGGCCGGCGAATGGGTGGTGCTGGTGGCCGCCGAGGAGCTGCTGGGCGTCTTCGGCAAGGTGCTGGTAGGCCTGGGCGTCTCCTGCGCGGTGCTCTCCGGCATCATGGGCTTCTATCTGGCCTCCTCCCGCCTGATGTACTCCATGAGCCGCGACGGCTATCTGCCCGCCTGGTTCGGCCGGGTGGACAAGAAGTACGGCACCCCCAAGAACGCCATGATCTTCTGTGTGCTGGTCAGCCTGTCCGGCCCGATGCTGGGCCGCGAGGCGCTGGGCTGGTTCGTGGACATGAGCGCCATCGGCGCCTCCATCGGCTATCTCTTTACGGCGGCCTCCACCCTGGTGATCGCCAGACGCGACGGCGACGGCAGCGCCTTCCTGAAGATCATGGCCACCGTGGGCGTGATTTTCAGCTTGATCTTCATGATCCTGCAGCTCATCCCCATCCCGGGCCTGAGCGGCGTGCACTTCTGCAGGGAGAGCTACATCATGCTGGCGATCTGGATCGCCATCGGCGCGGTGTTCTACGCCATGCAGCACAAGTTCTTCTCCGGCAAGGACGCCTGAGAACACAGGCCCGCGGCCAAGCGCGGAAGGGAGAAGGCGGTCTGGGCGACACGCCGGGTTCTCCGTCCCCTCCCATGGGGTGGCTCTCAGCCGCCCGCGCGTGAGACTGCGTAAAACCGCAAATAAAAAGGGATGCGAATTCGAGCCTTTTCGAATCCGCATCCCTTTTGCGTGCGTTTACAGCCTCATCTCCGTACGATGCGCGCGCCGAAGGGGGTGAGGGCCAGCTTTGCGATTTTGAAAAACTGCTTCCCGAAGGGGATCCCCACGATCGTCACACACCAGAGGAAGCCGATGATCAGGTTCCCGAGAGACATCCAGACCCCGAAGAACAGCAGCCAGATGATGTTGGCCAGCGTGGAAACGGCGCCGCCCCCGTACTGTACGCTTTTCCCAAAGGGGAAAAAGGACAGGGAAGCGAACTTGAAGCATTGTCTGCCGTAGGGGATGCCGATGATGGTGACGCACCAGAGCAGGCCCGCGATCAGCCAGGCCAGTCCGCTGATGAATCCGCCGAACACGAACCACAGAATATTTCCCAGTGTTTTCATAGCGCTCCTTCTTTTCTGTCATCATTATCATGATTATCTGATGGCGAAAAGCCAAAATGCTTTTCGCAGCGCCGCATCCGGCAGCGCATCAGCGCGGCGCCCTCCGGCCCGGGGAGGAGCCGCAGCGCCCGGTCGCCGCTGCTCAGCAGACTCTCGCCGGGCTGCAGCAGCGCGCCGTCCCCGCCGCTCTCGACCCGGCAGCGGCCCCGGACGCAGAAGAGCAGCTGCTCGCCGCCCCGGGGATCTCCCGGCAGCTCCCGGCCGCCGCCGTCCAGCGGCAGGGCTTCCATCTCGCCTTCCGCCCGGCCCTTGCGCAGCATCAGGTTGAAGTCCCGGCAGCGCCCCACGGCGTGGGTGGCGTCCGCGCCGTCGAAGGCGTGGACGGCGAAGGGGCGCAGCAGGATCGGCGCGCCGTCCCCGTGCCGCAGGCGGATCTCCCCCTCCAGGGGCGCGATCAGCCGCCGGTAGTCCGGCAGGGGCGTGAAGTCCGACTCCTCCAGCTCCACCGTGGCGGAGCTGACCCGCCAGAGGAAGGCCCGGTCGGCGTAGCGCGCGCTCTCGGGGGCGATGGCGAGCTGGGTGGTGACCCCGCCGCTCCAGGCGCTGACCGCGTAGTCCGCGGGAACAAGATGCTTCCACAATCCGTTCATGATGGTTTCCTTTACATCCCCAGCTCTCTCGCCCAGGCGCTTGCCTCCGCGCCGCTGTGCACCAGCCTCGCGCCCAGCAGCTCCCCGCCGGGCAGAAAGGGGCGCAGCTTCTCCGCCGTCTTGCCGATGCCGCTCCCGCCGGAGGTGGCGAAGGCGGCGATCTTCTTGCCCGTCCAGTC
>JAEEGG010003442.1_pt1 | contig 39421 bp, 45 predicted proteins | sample 9134161 | NCBI WGS metagenome assembly JAEEGG01 (sample SAMN16246543, study PRJNA631951) | gut metagenome | biome: gut microbiome; feature: rumen; material: CR-attached | host: Bos | place: Iran: Karaj | collected 2018-10 | reverse complement strand
GCTTTCTCTTTTTCGAGCGGAAAATTTGACTTTTCGCGGTTTTGGTGTAGATTATGTGACCTTTTTAGCGAATGCCTACCCATTCCTGGAAAGGTTAAGGGCTGCCGACGGAGATTCGCTCCGCCGGCTTTTTTTATGGGTTTGAGCTCTGGGAATCGAGAGTCTGTTGATTATGAGTTGGTTGGATGTTCGATTCCCCAATTCCCATACCAGACAGCGCCCTGGCATATAAATGGCTGAAAAACACATGCATGTAAGACCCCTTGGGAATCGTGGGAATTGGGGAATTGAGAGATGGGAATTTATTATTTCTTATTGATTGTTAGCATGTTTCAAAAAATCTCTCGATTCCCACCAAATTCCCAAAACAGCCCTCAATTCCCAAAAGTCCGATTTATTTTCTGACCATCATCTTGGGAATTTACGATTTGGGAATCGATTTCGGGGAATCGGCGGTCAGACGGTAATACACGATCTTTCTTCCGGCCTCTGTTCCGTACTCACCTGCGACAATGCTGCCGTTTTCTTGGAGGGTGGCAATGATCTGCCGGAACATATCCTTGGATTCGTGCATGCGTTTCAGCAAGGCGCTGTGGGTGTATGTTCCTCCGGCCTCGCGGATGTACCGCAAAGCCTTCTGGCACTTCTCATCGAACGGGTTCTCGAACGTGTAGGAGTTGGTGAGGAAGAGCGTTTTGTTGATCTGGTATTCCACGAACTGGCTGGCCCACTTGACCGCATCCACGGAGATGACGGGATCGTTGACGTTTTCGCTGACGGCATACAGGATGGACAGCTTGCACACCTTTTCGAATGCGCGAGCCCAGAATGCGGTCGGGATGATGGCTTTGAGCTTGTCGTACTTGCTATAGATCTCGTCGTACTTGTCGTCCAGCTTGTCGAGCAGCTTGGCCGCGTCCTCGGTCGCCTGAATGATCATCGGCGTCGGGAATTCCATGCAGAGGTTTCCTCTGCTTTGACCGTAATTGAGGATGGTTTTGACCTGTCGGATGATGGGAGGCGGGACGCTGATAATTTGGGCGTGGTTCTTTTTGCCGCGTTCTCCGGCTTCGAAGATGAGGCATCGTGCGATAAGGCCGTTGGCGAGCAGGCGCTTGTTGAGCGACTGGAAAAACATCTCCGGGATGGCCGTTCCGAAGATGACGAGGTACGGGTTCTGGATATCAACGGCCATGGAATCGAATCCTTTCTCTTTCTGTTCTTTTTTGCGTTTGATGAGTTCAGCGCGGCCCATAGCCTTACTGCGGATGGTGTAAGAGCTTGAAGACGAGGTGAAGATTTCGAGCATCTTTCCGATCATCGCCTCGGCTCGCGGGTCGCCCGACTTCATGCTGTTGATGAGGGTGTCGATCTCGTCGACCTGGAACAGCATTGACGGGCTGATGAAGAGGGCGTCCTCCAGGGCTTCGCCGGATGCGAACGAGTTCGCGATGCACTGGTTCATGGCGGGCTTCGCGGCACAGGCGATGGTCTTTGTGATGCGACGCGGGTGGTCTTTGCCAACGCCCGATCCCGCGAGCGCGATAAGGTAAATGTTCGCGCGGTTGTTCCGTGTATCGGCGACGTTGCGTCCGACCAGGAGCGACAGGCAGGACAGTGCGCCGCAGAAGGACAGAAGCCGGTTCGGTTTCGGGGCACAGCTCATGGAGAAGTCCGTGATTTCATCGATGAGGCCGGGGATGTGCAGAAGCTTCTCGCTGATTTTGCCGGGGTCACCCGTGAATTCAATGCTGTTCTCCTTCTTTTCGAGGTCGCCAATGTCGACGGGCTTCGGTTTCATCAGCCCGCTGATATCCACGGTCGCCGGCTGCGGCTGTACCGCCTTCGGCTTGTCGTAGCATCCCGGCTCGTACATCTCGCGGAGCTTGCGCCAGTCGTTGCCGGAACACGAATTGTGGTGGCATCGGAACCCGATGGCGCCAGACGGTTCTTCGATGAGGACGGCAGAGCCGTTGGTGTGCTGCGGATTGAACGGACAGACCTTGAACACCCATTTGCGGCCGCCGTTGTACGGAACGGGGCTGTTGACGTTGAGGCCATGCCGAAGAATCCAGTCGTCGAGGATGAAGCCCGGATTCGAGACCACCATGGTCTGCGTCGGCTGTTCCTGTTCCCCGCCTGCGGCTGCGACTAAATGTTCCCGGCTGACCTCGCGCACCTTGTCCGGCACAGACACGATGTTTGCCATGCGGTGCGGGCGGTTCGGGATGCTGTCACCCTTGCAGTTCATGGTGCCGGGCAGCCTCCAGATTCTGGCCGGATTGAAGACTGTCAAGTCGACGTGGACCTGATCGGTCGATGCGGCGGCGATGCTCGCGATGACGTTCTGGACAAGACCGTCATCCTTTGCAGGAAGGTCGATGCGGTAAAGGAGCTGTGCGCCGTTGCCGGAATCGAGAACAATTGGTTGCGGCCATCCGACCGAGGCAAGCCCGTTGCGGATCTGGTCTGCGAGTTCGAGAGCTGCTTTGTGTTCCTCGTCCGTGCTGGAGATGTTGCTTTTCCGCACTGCGTCGCAGTCGATGGGAAGCCATCGGCGGCGCACGATGTCATCATCCGCCGTGGTCGCATTCTGCTCGGCGGGACCGAGCCGGTTGAACGCCCGCGCCAGGAGGTCGGGGTCGACGGGATTGAGCGTGACATACGCACCTGCGAAGGCTCGAATCTTTGCGATGGCATCAGCAGCCTGGGGGATGTGCTCGAAGTCGAAGTAGCCGGATTCCGTGTGCGGTCTCATGTAATTCGCCGACACAGCCTTCAATATTCTGACCTCGAACACATCCCCCTCGGAGAACAGCAGACGCAGCGCGCGAACGATTTCTTCGCGGTTTGTCATGCCTCCTCCCATCAGTCGAACATGAACACTAGCAGGACGTTGTCATCCTTCTTCGGTTTCTCGGCGGGCTTCGGCGCGGTCTGCGCCGTACCTCTGCGGAGCCAGGCGCGGAGCTTCGGAGCATTGCGGTGGCGGCAGCGGTCAAGCACTTTTTCGATGTCGCCGCGTTCGGCCACGCGGAGCTTCTGCGTACCGCCGCGAGTGATGGCGTCGATGTATTCCGGCTTCGACTTGACGAACGGGTTCAGCATGTCATGCGGTGCGTGATAGCCAAGGATGCCGCAGAGATCGCGGGCGGCATACTTGATTTTACCATTGACCGCGAACGTGCGGACAGGGATTTCACCGTAGAACACGGTTTCGGGTTTGTTGGGCATTGGAAGTTCCTTTCTTGGTTTGTTATTCTTCCGGCTCGTCGTACCAGTTATTGAGCGTGGCGAGCGCGAAGCCGAGCTTCGACGCGGCCTCTTCGATCTGCCAGTTTACCTCAGAGTTCCAGTCCGTGTGCTCGAACACGAATTCGAGGTCCTGGTGCAGGGCTTCGATGATGTTCAGCGCCTTCGCCAGACGCTTCACGGAACGGTCGATGTTTTCGCGGTAATCTTTTTCTTTTCCCATGATGATGTCATCCTTCGGTTACGTTGTCGGGGTTGTCGCGCATGGCTTCTTCGCAGTCATCGAGACGTGCGATCAGCTGCGCGTTGTCTTCGATTTCCCCACGGAATTCGCGGAGCTTCATCGCGATGAATTCCGGCCACGGGTATTCGTGCCCTTCATCGTCCTTCGCGTAGGCGGGAGGCGTCATCGCCATGTAGGCGAGGATTTCACGCCACATCATATCGTTGATGGATTCGCATTCCTCGCGTTTGCTGTCGATGTCCCTCTTCCCAATGTGGGAGAGATAGCCGTCGTACTTGTAGTATGTTCCCCAGCTCATGTGGGTGCTCCTTTCAGCTCAAAATGGTATGTCGTCCGGATCAAAGTCTTCGACGTGCGGGTCGTCGCCGGACATCGCGACCTCCGCCGTATCATCGCCCGGCTCGCGTTCGGGACGTTCGCCAAGCTCGTACCTCGTGATGGTTTCGAACTTCTCGCCCGCGGTCGAGCGGACGGTTATTCTCTTCGGTTCAGCGAGGATGCCGGAGTTCGCCAGTCGGACCGCTTCATTGGCGCTGTGCGGCACGGGACACCATTCCGGCGCACGCTCCTTCCACCACTTGATGAACTTGGTCCGTGCGTAACCGGAGTGTTCCGGGCAGACCCATTCCGACTTGTACGTTTGAAACGCCACCTCGTAGTCGATGCGCATCGTGCTCGGCGTGTCGTCCGGCGCATACCGTTTCCTGTGGACGGCGTAGAACACCTGGCGCACCTCGTATTCATCGAAGAACACCTCACCGGAGATGATGCCGTCGTGGGCGGCATGCTCGGTAAGTTCGGTGTGCTGCGACGGCGGGAATTCGTATCCGCATTCCGGGCATTTCGCGTATGCCGCATGGATGAGCGCATAGCACTGCGGGCACTTCTTCGCCGGAGCATCGCCGTTTCCGGGAGTCTTGTCCTTGACGCGGATCATGTCCACGGGACCGTGGCGCATGATGTTCCCGCCGTAGTCCAGGACAAGACAGTTGGTCTTCCCGGTTTCGGGTGAAAGCCGTGTTCCGCGTCCAACCATCTGGATCAAAAGGCCCGCCGAGTTCGTCGGGCGGAGCAGGACGATGCAGTCTGTGTTCGGCGCATCAAATCCGGTCGTAAGCACATTCACATTGCATATGAATTTCAGCGGCGGCTTCGGCGTCCCGAACAGGTCAGCAGGGACAGCCTTGCCTTTGAATCGGTCGAGAATCTCGGCTCGCTCACCAGGCGAAGTTTCGCCAGTCACGATAGCGCATTCCTGCCCGCTGTAACCCCGGATAGCCTCAGCAACGTGCTGACAGTGTTTCACCGATGAGGTGAAAATCAGGACGGATTTCCGATCTCGTGTCAGGTCGACGATCTCCCGGCAGGCAGACAGGACGAGCTGCTCCGTATCCATCGCCGCCTCGATCTCATCGCCGATGAACTCGCCGCCACGGACATGCAGGTTGCTGAGGTCGGCTTCAGCACGTCCGGCACGGGACACGAGCGGTGACAGGTATCCCTGCTGTATCATCTCCTTGAGGTTGGCCTCGTAGCAGATTTCATTCAGCAGATTATCAGGCTTGCAGATGAGGCCGCCCTTCAGTCGAAACGGCGTGGCCGTCAGTCCGATAAGCCGAACACGGGGATTGATCCCCTTCATGTCCTGCAGGAACGTCCGGTACATCCCATCTCCGTCCGGAGCAATGAGGTGCGCTTCATCGACGATAATCAGGTCGAAGCTGCCAAGCAAATCCGCTTTGTTGTACACACTCTGAATCCCGGCCACAATGACCGGCTCCTCGGTGTTCCGGGAGTTCAGTCCCGCAGAGAAGATTCCGATGGGGACCTCCGGGCAGAGCTTCCGAATCTTGTCGGCGTTCTGTTCAAGGAGTTCCTTCACATGAGCGAGGATGAGCACACGACCATTCCACAGTGTCACGGCGTCCTTTGCGATCTGTCCGATCACCAGAGACTTGCCCGTACCCGTGGGGAGAACGACGCATGGGTTGTTTTTCTTTTCGCGGAGGTGGTTGTATACGGCCTCAACCGCCTCCCGCTGGTAGGGCCGCAATTCCATTGTCAGTCCCTCAGCTGTACGCCTGACTTCTTCAAGCCGTCGCCGATGATTTTCTTCATTTCTTCCCAGGCTTTCTTATTCATGTGCATGCGTTTGCGGACCTTGTTTTCCGGGACCCCCTTCATGATCATGACGCAGATGGTGAATTCTTTGCCATCAGGCAGGTTCTTGCAGAAGTTCTGTACGGCTTCAATCTGCTTGCTTCGGTCGATCTTTTTCATATTCTGAAATCCTTATGAATGCCATTCCATTCGGGGGCATCGGTTCGCGTTTGGTGACGGTGATTTTGTGGATAAGGGAGTCGTCCTCGTACACGCCCGCGCAGGTGAGCGCGTCCAGTAAACTCTTCTGGGAGTTGTCGATGTCTCTCCTGCGGTTGTCGGGCGGGTAGAGGTCGAGCTCTACTTGAACGGGGCATTTGAATGTCGCATGCCCCGTTCGCCGGGCTATCGCCGTCACGTTTTCCCGGTACTTCCGGCCATCACGGCTGATGAGGACTCTCGGCCCCACATGCCTGTAGTAATGGTTGAGTGAGGGTGGCCACGGCAGTTCGAGCTCGACCGGCATCACATCCACGGCGGCTTGCTGGGGACGCGCGGAGTTTGGGCGGTCGTCGGCGTTGCGGGAGCCTGTTTCGGCTCCGGCTTGTAGTTCGCCTTGGATTCGTATCCGCGGATGTCGTTGGTGATCTCGCCGGTGTTCTTGTCCTTCCGGCAGTGGACTTTGATGACGAGCGGGAGGTTGTGGAGGTCGATGGAATCGCTCGGCGTGAGGACGTTGACCGCACGGCAAATAGCGGACAGGTCGGCGCGGGCCAGGCGGACAGCCTCGGCGTTCTGGTTTTCGATGTTCAGGCGGGACCAGAGCTTGCGACCGGCATACTCGCCGTCCGTGATTTCGAATTCGAGCTGGAGGTAGCGGCCGGTTCCGGCTCTGGTTTCCTTCATCTCGGAGTCGGTAATGACGGCGATGTATTTCCCTGCGGGGATGGGATCGAACGCTTTGCTGGGCTCGACGTCGTTGGCGTTGAAGTTGATGATAGCCATGGTGAGATTTCCTTTCTCAGCACACGCAGAATGCGGGTGTGAATTTCGGTTTGATAGGTTTCTTCGGGATGGATGAGCTGACGACAGCGGTTTTGGGCGGCGGACAGTGCAGGTGTTCGAAGTACACGAGCTTCGGCATGAAGTCATCGTGGATGATCCTGCACTTCGTCCCTTTCGGGATCAGCCCGCCGCAGAAGTCGCAGAAGTGGTTGTGCTTCGCGACAGCGATATGGTCGGACATGGTGAATCTCCTTTTTATGAGGCCGTTGCCACTGCGGGCGCTACGGAATTTCCATACGCCTGGAGGAAGGCGTCCCAGCGAAGCGGGATTTCGTTCGGCAGGCTGAAACGGTTCTTCGCGAGGCAGGCCGGGCTTCCGTTCGTCCTGAGGATGCGTTCGCCGCCGTCAGCCCCGATGGGGGCCGCAATGGCGCGGCTGTCGCCGTCCTTGGAGACGCGGAGGCGCTTCGCGGCGAACAGCACGGCGTCGACCCACTCGGAGATGAGGCTTGCAGCGTGTTTATGCAGACGGGGAGCGTAGCGGTCGTAGGCGATGTTCTCCGGGTCTTCGAAGCGCTCGACCTTGGCGTGAGCGAGCAGGATGACCATCATGCCACGCTTGTTTCGGAGGTCGTCGAGGAGTGCGATGACTTTGCGCCAGTGGACGAGCGCATCCACATAGCCCTTGCCGTACCCGCCATCCGCCTTTTCAATGCTGCGGACGCCGAATTCCTTGCACACCTCGTCGAAGATCAGACGTTCCAGCCAGTCGAGGGAGTCGATGACGACAGTGCGGAAGCTGTGCTCCTCGTCGCGAAGGGCGGTCAGCTCGGCGATGACGTCGCCGACGCTCTGCGCGAGCGGGAACTTGCAGGTGTCGATCTCGCCGAGGCCGTCCTCGGTCTGGATGAAGACGGGGTCGGGAGCAGATGCCCCGAAGGTGCTCTTCCCCACGCCTTCCTGACCGTATACCATGATGCGAGGCGGCTTGTTCTCGCGTCCGGTCTGAATGTTTTCAAGCATTCCCATTATCAGTTTGTTCCTTTCATAGTGAGCTTATCAAGCTCGGTTTTGAGCGTTTTGCTGAATTCCTTCAGCAATTTTACGGCTTCTTTTCCCGTAAGCCGGAAGTCCGGGTGTCGCTTCTGTTCGAGCGCAATGCGGGTTTTGATGATTTTGATGATGTCGATCTTCAAGGCAGTCAGAAACGCCTTCTTCTTCTCGGCCTCGGTTTTGAACTTGCCGGTATTCACCTTTTCCATCGTGACGACATAAGCCTTATTGACGGAGAGCTTGCCGGAGAGAACGGCCGCCTTGATGTCTTCGGCGGCATGGGCATTGATCGAGCGGATTTTCTCGACCTTGCTCCGCGATGTGCCGAGAAGAGTGGCAGTTCTTTTCGCGCTCTTCCCCTGATCGGCAGAAGAAGATTTCGAAGGGCCGGTCTTTTTCCGCCTGTCGAGGGCGGAGAGGCAGCGCATCAGTTCAGCATCGGTCAGATTCCTGCGGTTCCGCTGGGAACCGATGGCATATTCTAAAGCGGCTTTTTCATTCGCAAACTCCCGGAACACGACGGGGATCGCACTGATACCGAGTTTGATGGCGGCAAGGAGCCGGGTGTGTCCGTCGACGACGGTGAGTTTCTTCCCGGACCAGACCACAATCGGATGACCGCTGTCGAATCCGTGCTGTTTCATGTCAGTCATGATTCTGTTCAGGATGTCTTCGCGGATCGGAAAGAGGTTTTTGAAGGGAGCGGCGGTGCGGATAGAATCGGTCTGTGCCATCATGATTGTTCCGTTTACGAAGGTACGGCCGCCATCGCGCTTGGAGGGATAGTTGGTTTTCATGTTCAGTTATCCTTTTTGAGTCTTTTGAGTTCGTCTTTGAGTTTGTCGATGATTTTCACGGCGAGTTCGGTGAGTTCGTCGTCCGTATAGCGGATATCGGGATACTGTTTCAATTCGCGGTCAGTTCGCGCCGTCAAAGCGCTGCAATAGCTGGCCTCCAGCGCGAGCAATCGATCGGGCTTGATCTGTTCCGGTTCACGGTTTTCCCGCTTTGCGGCATGACGGGCTTCCATTGTCGCCTTGTACGCCTTGTTGGCCGACATTTTGCCGGACTTGACGGCCTCCTTGACCTCATCGGTCGCGTGATCGTTGACGGCGCGAAGACGTTCGATTTTCGCCTGGGATACGCCGAGGAGCGCCGCCGTTTGTTCCGCGCTTTTACCGGGTATAGCATCACGTGATGCTATACTTTTTGCCGGACCTTTTTTCTTCCTTTTATCAAGTTCCGTCAGGCAGTTAAGGAGTTCGGCATCGGTCAGGTTGCGCCGGTTGCGCTGCGTTTTGATGGCGTATTCCAGAGCCTCGGCTTCATCTTTGAAGGTCTTGATGATTGCGGGAATTTGCGGGAACATCAACTTCTTTGCTGCGGTCAGGCGGGTATGACCGTCGATGACGGTCATGTTGTGTCCTGCCCAGATGATGATGGGGTGCGCGGAGTCGTATCCGTTGGCCTTCATGTCCGCCTCGACATTCGCAAGGTCGGTCGGGCGAACCTGGAAGAGGTCTTTGAACGGGGACGCCGTATTCACGGTATCCGGGTCGATCATGGAAACGGATTCGGAGGTAACAAAGACCTGTCCGTCGTATTTCTTTTCAGTGGCGTTGTCCATCAGAGCACCTCCGGCATGGGTTCGCTGGCGTTCCAGCGGATGGTCGTCAGGTCTTTGCCGCGGACGTAGGCGTTCCAGACGCGGATGTATGCGGCGAGGGTTTCCTGGACGGAAAGAGACCGGACGCCAAGACGGTTTTCAAGCAGTCTGTTGCGGAGAGTCATGATCGGGTGTTTCATGCCGATATTGGAACCGGTCTTGAGCGTTTCGAAGAAGGTTTTCACTTTGTCGCGGTGGGCGGTGTGGCAGCCGATAACGCAAAGTGCGAGTGCCATATGGGACTTCACGAAGTGGTGTCCGCCGCGTTCGGCGATGGTTGCGGCGTATTCGATCATGTCCTTGCGTTCGTTGTAGAACGTGCGGAGACTGTCATTGCTGACTTCCATGCGGCAGGTTGCGGGAGAGAGGTTGCCGTCAATGAAGTCATGGAGCCAGAGGAGTTTCGTCAGCATGGCCGCGGTGACAGAGTGCGCGGAGCGTTCGATCTGCATGATGTTGCTGGCCGTGCGGGTCTTGCCGATGTCGAGGGTGACGATGCTGTCCTTATCAGCATTGTAGACGATGAGGAGCTGGATCGGGGTGTCGGCCTCGACGACTGCCCAGAGGCGGTGCTGACCGTCAAGCAGGGTCCCGTCATCAGAGAAGACGATGGTCGTGCCATTCATCTGCCAGCGACCGCCCTTCATGTCCTTGGCGTACTGGCGGACTCGCTTTTCATCGATGTTCCGGTTCATGGTGTTCTTCTCCAGCATTTCGAGAGCCATGTCGGGAGTGACGGTGACGAGCTTGACGACGATTTTGGGGGTAGCGAGTTTGTTCATGGTGTTTTTCTCCTGTAAAGGTTTTGTATTGGAATGAATTAGAGGGTGTCGATGATTCGGATGTCTTCGTAGCCGGTCGGCCAGACGCCGGTGTTGTCACATTCGCGGTACTGGTTCAGGGCGGCTTTGTTTGTCTTCTCGGCGAGGTCGAGAACCTCGTCGGTGAGCTTCCAGACGCCGGCGGAGAACGGCTCGTTCTTCTCGACCGCGATGATGTACACGGGATAGGTTTTGCCGGACATTGCGCGGACGACCATGCGGTAGAACGCCATCTGGTGGATGTAGCCGTAGCGGCGGCAGTCGGACTCGAACCAGCGAAGGCTGTCGCAGGTCTTGAGGTCGACGATGCCGTATTCGGGGTTGAACCAGTCCATCCTGATCTGGCACGGGACACCGTTGCAGGATGCACGGACGACGCCTTCGGCCTCGCCGTTCGCGAGGAGCTTCACTGCTTCGGGGTGGACGCAGACGGCAGCCTGCAACTTCATGATGAAGCCGAAATCCTTTTCGGAAATGACCTCGCGGTCCTGTTCCTCCAGCCAGTCGGCATACGCCTTGGTGGTCTTGCCGAAGGGTTCGCCAGTGCGGGGATTGACGGGACCATTGCAGACGATGTAGTCGCGGTCAAAGGCGTGACGGCCTTCGAGGATCAGGGAGTGTGCGGCGCGTCCGAGGATGAAAGCGGCGGATTCTTTCGGGTCGATCTGCCCGGAAATTTCCTTGTAGTAGAGCGCGGGGCTCTCGCGGAAGTCGGCCAGAAGATGGCTGGACATGTATTCGCCGTTGCGGCTGCGGAAGTGGTAGCTTTCCGCCGGTTCGTGGATGATGAAATTGGAAGTGCTCATCGAATGGTATCCTGTTTGTTTTTTTGGGGAGGGGGTGGTGGAAGGCTCTTCCTTCCCAATAGTATCTTTCCCGACCCCCCTGTTTTTGTGCCACGTTTTTTTGTTTTTTTTGGGAAAAAATCTTCCGTGAGCTCATTTTTCCTTTGCGAATATGGTTTTCCCCGTTTTCCTGAAAAGCGGAGATTGTTTGAAGGCCGACCGGATCTCTTCAAGATCGCGATAGAGGGAACGAGGCGAGAGATTGAGTTTGGAGCAGACTTCTTTCTTTGTCTTTCCGTCCATCAGGAGAGCGCAGACAGCCTGCAGACGGGGCTCAAGGGATCTGACCACATCCCGGACCATTTCGCGCCATTCCTTTTTGAGTTCCTGTTCTCTGGCCAACTTGTAGGAGACGGATTCAACGAGAGGAATCGTTTCGTTGCATTCGTTTTTCGTCATGGCATCAATGGAGACGGTGGGGCAGTCAAGCCCCCTGCGCATGCGATACCTGAAAATCCGGTCACGATGCCTGTGAATGACCGTTTGCGCAAACGTGTAGAAACTTCCGTCTTCGGGCGAATACGAATCTGCCGCCTTGATGACTTGGAACGAGAGCTCCTGGCAGAGATCCGGGAAATCGTCCGGAACCAGATTGGAGTGACCGATCATGCCGGCGGCAACGGCCTCGATGTGTTTCTGGATGTTCGGGGTGATCGGGTTTTCATCGGCGAGAGGTGTGGAGGTGTTGTTTTTCATGTTTCATTCTCCGGTTGGTTTTGTGCCCGGAACACCGCCTCGTGCGATGTCCGGCAAAAACCGGGGAATGTTTCGATTTTCCGCCACGCGATTTCAAAACAAAGTTACAACATGCTAAACAAGAAAGAGATAAAAAACATGTTTTGTCCGTGTTTTGTTTCGATAATCCGGCACGAACAAAACAAAACACGTTTTTGAGCCACCAAAGCAGAGGCGCAAAGAACTGCTCGTTATCTTACAAAAACAGGGGAAATGCCAAGATAAAAAAATCCCCGGAGGTTTGGTCCGGGGAGATGATGGGGAGAAAGCTGATGCGATTATGTCAGTCGAAGCCCTTTACACTGGGGAAATAGGAATTCCCAAAATGCAGAATGCCTTCTCTGGTCTGGCAGTATTGCCAGCGAGCGCCAATCTCCTTGTATTCTTTTCGTTTGGTTTCATCCACCTTTTTAAGGATATCGCGAACCGTTGTTGGAACACATCCAAGCCGTTCCGCCATATACCGCAGAGTCATGTGCGGGTACTCTCCGCCATTCAGTCCCTCGCCCTGCGTATAGAAATAGTATGCGGACTTCAGATACTCGTACAGCTCCCGATGCATCTTCGCCGTATACTTTCCGTGGTCTCCGGCCGTTGCTTTCGGCTTTTCCTCCTTCGGGATGCCTCCAAGGCGGGATTCCATAACCTCGAAATCCACCGAAACAGCATCGTCCGAAAAAGACAGGATGTCCGATATCGTGAAAACAAGGTCATCCTTAAAATGTTCGGATCGGCAGACATGCGACGAACCGGAAATCAAAACGGCCTGTATTCCGTCTTTGGGAAGCAGATTGTAAACGGCATCTGTGTCCGAGCTCATCCGGGTGGAAAAGAAAAGATTTCTTGTGATTCCGCCAAGTCTGTGCCGGGACATGCCGAGATTCCACAGTCTGCCGCCAAGAAACTCAGTGGGACGCCCTTTGCAAACAAGGAGCTTTGCCAGAAGTCCGGCAAATGCAGCGCCGTTGAAGTGCCAGATTTTTAATTCTCTGGCGGAGACGCTTCGCACACAACCCGTATAGGGACAGAGGATGACGGGTCCTCCAGCTGGCGGATAGATGACCTCTGCCTCATGATCGTAATCGCAATCACAGTGTGCCGTGTGCCGTTCCTTCTGCATGTCCGGAACAATCAGGTTATTGTTCATCCAGTACGGGCTGAACCTTGCAACCCTGTCCCAAACGAGTTCAGGACTGTCAAGGTTCAGCCAGTCGGAAATCAGCTGAAGCTCATTTTCATGCGACATCGTTCTTCAACGCTTCTTTCAGGTCTTTGGTTTCCCACTCCGAGATCGCCTTTTCGCCCGAGCGAATCACTCCGATTGCGGTGAACGCCTTTATCAGCAGATTGCGATATGCCTCGTTTTTCGAGTACAGGTCTGTGCCGCATCTCGAAAAACCGACAACGATGACGCGATTGTATCTGTACTTCGGATTGAGCTTGATGCGGAATTTGATGTTCCGGACCATAGCGATGTTCCGCGGGCAGTCCGGCTGGACAAAATAAGCGTCCAGACGTTTGTAAACATCGCCTTCCTTCAAATCGAACATCGCCTTGTCCTTCTGAGTTCCATCCTTGTCGATGGTAATGCGACCGACTTCGAACATGGTGAAATCATCCAGAAGATCAAGAGGCAGACGGAGGTTGTCCCTGTCCAGCAAACCATCGAGTTCATACAGGTCCTTTGAAGAAGAGCGGATGTTGATACTCGAGTCGCGCATGACCTCAGCCCAGATTTTGCAGAGGATGGTACGTTTCTCGCGGTCAAAGGATTTTGCGAGGACACGAAGTTCGTTCCGTTCATAATTGTAGGCGAAGACAATCTCCGCGCTGGCGTGATCCACATCCCAGTCAAAGAGTTCGTCTTTCCACTGCGGGATGATCCGTTTCGGCTTGTCGTAGTAGAAAAAGAAGAACTCTTCGCCGAGGTCGTTCCGCTCAACGAAGTCGATGACGCAGTTCTTGCCGTGCCCCTTGTGCCGGAACACGAAGGCGCTGACAGAATCCCGCAGGGTATTCATGCGTTCCGCGTCATATGTAATCTGCCCGATAATTCCTTGCTTGAGGGGCAGGACAAGCCAGAAACGGTCGGAAATGGTTTCGATTTCCGTGAATTGGAAGATGTTTTTTTTCATCTGGTCGCTTCCATTGAGGATGAGCCAAAGGCTTTTGTCGGGAAGAGTCCAGTCGGAGAAGTCGGCCGGAGGAGTGAGGCCGTAGAGGTTGACAAGGCTTTGGATGACGGGACTGCTGTTTTTGTTGTTCGCGATTTCGTGGATGTCATTCATTTCCCCGGCAATTTGGGCGCGATGGTCTTCGGGGAGGTTTTTGAAAGCACGGAACAGAGGGTCGACATTACGTTCACCGACCGCATTCCAGTTGACATGCATATCGGGAACTCTGGACGCAAAATAGGTTTTCAGGAGGTTTCTGCTGATCTGGCGGAACACTGAATTGATGTTGAATTCGGACATAATTACATCTCCTTTAGATGACAGTGTGCGGTACAGGGGCAGCATCATTCCCGGTACTGCACGGTTTTGGTGTGAGACCTTTGCGGACATCCGTCAGAATACTCTGAGGCCGCTCAGGGGCAAAGACGCATCAGGCTTTCATTGCTTTTGCTGCCGGAAGTCAATCCTCATGCATCTTCAACCGATTCGGGTTCGATCTGCCGCTTCAAATCCAGATACAGAAGCATGAAGGTGTTCCCTTCTTCGGAGAGATGGGTGATCGAATTGCCGTCGAAAGCGATGTGGTCGGTAATCCTTCCGGCTTTGTCAGCCGCCAGGACCGTGAAGAACGCCTTGGCCTGAGGATGATCCGAGCTGTTCACATCAGCTCCGGGCGGGCAATAGGACTTAATCGCCTCCATGTAGCGGCGGAGGTCGCCATAGAACATGTCGATGACCTGCTGGCGGACGGCCTTGATGAAATCGGGTTCTGCTCCATCGTCAGACTGAGCGGACTTCAGACCGATTCCGGTCGTTTCCAACCGTTCCAGATTGGTTGCGGTCTCCTGTTTTTCTTTGTTCTGTTCGGACGGCTTGCGGTTGAGGGAGGAGTTCTGTTTCATGTTTGTTCTCCTGGTTTTGGGTTGCCCGTGCGCGGGTGTGTTGATTGTTATATGGTTGCGCAGGCGAGTTTGAGGATAATGGCGAGGGCGATTCCACTGATGACGAAGAATCCGATGTCTTCCATGGTCACGGCAAGCATGAGCCGCATGGCTTTACTGACGTTCTGTTTCATGATGTATCCTTTCGATGTTTGCGGGCGGGATTTTCGATTTGACTTTCCCGTTTTCGCGAGTATAATATATCATGAGGTTTTGCCATCTAACGTCAGTTAAAATCGGGAAACAAAAAAAAGATGAAAAAAAATCCGCCTCAAGATTCCGAACAGGGCACGAAAACCTGCCAAAAAACGAAAAAAGGAGCCCCTGCCACGGTGTCGCGAAACATGCAGGTGTTTCGGATCGCAAGAATCGTCTCTCTGCTGAAAAGGAATTGCTGCCCGACGGCTAATGAACTGCTCAAGGAATACAGGAATCTGAGCATCGGCGAGGGAAAACTTCTGCGTGGCAATTACAGTGTACGGACGGTATACAGGGATATTGATGCGCTCAGGAATGAATTCGATTGCCCGATCAGGTTCAATCGCCACACCAACACATACTATCTTGAAGACCGGAACTGGGACTTCAATTGTCCCGCAAATCTCTCGGAGACTGCTATGCTTGCCCTCATCGTTGGCGGACGCATTGCCGAAGAGGTGTTCCCGGAGCCGTTCCGAGCTCGAATCAAGAAATCCGTTGATGAGATTTTGAAAGGGAACAGCGCGGAGTTCCTCGAAAAGGCCCTCATCAGTTCGCTGAAGGTATTTGAACAAGGCGGGGTCGCCGCGAATCCCGAGGTTTTCTCTCCCGTGTTCAAGGCATGGCAGACGCATCATCGTCTCCATATCATCTACAAAGATCAGCATGGCAATGAATCGGAACGCGATGTCGATCCGCATGTGCTGTTTCTCTATCAGCATGAATGGCGCATCAGTGCGTTCTGCCATGTAAAGAAACAGAAACGAACGTTCGTGATCAACCGGATTAAGAACGCATACATTCTCAAGGAAACCTTCACGCCGGATAAGAATCTCATTGATTCCGTCACGCTCAACTCAATCGTTGAATATGAAAAGCTCAAAAACGTGAAAATCAAGCTGACCGGTGATGCCGTGATGTTGGCAAAGTCAACCAGTATGCATACCAGGCAGAGAATCAAGGAAACCAAAGACGGCGGCCTTTTCTTCATCCCGGAGATTGCAGCGGAAATCATCGTTCCCTGGTTGCTTTCGCAGGGCGGAGAAGCCGTTCCGCTCGAACCACCTGAACTGATTGATGTCTTCCGTAGAAAAGTGCAAGCTCTGTCGCACTCTTTGCCGCCAGAGCATTAACTGTTTTCCTTAGTAGCCCCTTGTACCCGTTTTTCGAGTCCAGGGGGCGCTTTGTATTTTAAAACCGTGAATATTCGGTTCTTCGTATTGAAAAAATCAAAAAAAGTGGGAAAAAAATCAAAAACCGTGGCACAAAAAAGGGGGTGTCGGGAAAGATACTATTGGGAAGAAAGAGCCATTTCATTTCACGGAGGACCGATTCATGAATTACGGAAGCATATGCAGCGGCGTGGAGGCCGCGACTCTGGCGTGGGAGCCGCTCGGTTGGAAAGCGGTGTTCTTCGCGGAGACGGAACCGTTCCCCGCCGCCGTCCTTCAACAGCGCTTCGGCGCGACACGCCCCCTGCGGCCACTCCTGCCGGAAGATGCGGAGAACGAAAAAGACCGGAAACAGCGGGAATCCTGGCAGAAGCAGATCGCCGAGCTCCCGGAAGGTGGCACGATCCCGAATCTGGGGGACTTTACGAAAATCACGAAGGAGGATTACAATGAACCAATCGATCTGCTCGTCGGCGGAACCCCCTGCCAGAGCTATTCCATCGCCGGACTGCGGAAAGGTCTCGCTGACCCGCGAGGCAACCTCGCACTTGAGTTTGTCCGCCTGGCTTATCGCGCAGGGGTACGATGGACGGTCTGGGAAAACGTGCCTGGTGTCCTGTCCAGCGGGGCCGGAAAAGATTTTGCCAGCTTCTTATCGCTTCTGTGCGGATGGGAAATCGAAGTCCCCGAAGGTGGATGGCGCAAAAGCGGTGTTGTCATCCCCGCTCCCGGATGTTTCGGTTTGGCTTGGAGAATACTTGACGCTCAGTACACCAGAGTTCCCGAATTTCCGAGGGCAATCCCGCAGCGCAGGCGACGTATCTTCGTTGTCGGATATCTTGGTTCGTGGCTCTATCCCGCAACGGTACTATTTGACGGCGAGATGCGCGGAGGGGATACTCCGCCGCGCCGAACGAAGAGGCAAGCCGTTGCCGCCTGTGCTGAAGGAAGCTTTGATACGACAAAGTCAATCCGGATGCGCGCAGGCCGACCGCCTGGAGGGAAAGGAGCTTTAATTGGAGACGACATAAGCCACACGCTTGCAACAGGAAACGATCAGGCCATCGTTACTCTGACGGAAGACGCGCAGTGGTGGGACGGCGGCGACCTCGCCGGGACACTTACCGGAACAAGCAACAACCAGCTGATGCCGGACAAAGGCCGCCTGCAGTGCGTGGTCGAACCGGATGTGGATTGCATTGACACAAGGCAGGCTGATGTCCTGAAGAAAGAACTTGCCCCGACCCTGATCGCTACGGATTACAAGGGCGGCAAGGCTGTGACAGAGAACACGGTTATTGGAATCGGGCGCGACGCATACAATCAGGGGCAGAATGCCAAATACGGAATCAGCCTCAGTGAAGATGTTCAACCGACGCTGACATCCAGAGGACCTGGTGCCGTCTGCTTCGAGAACCACCCGTCCGATGCCAGGCTGAAGGAAGTCCCGGTCTCCCCGACCGTGATGAGCCGTTGGGGAACAGGCGGAAATCAGGTGCCGCTTGTGATGGATGCAGTCGACAAAGATGTCGCTCCCACCCTGATGGCCTCAATGTACGGCAAGAACACGTTCGAGGACTGCGACAAATACATGATCGAAGGGAAGCCGGTCGCGTTCATCAAGAATGATGCTGGCGGGGAACAGCAGGGCTTCTGGGATGAATCATTCCCGACGCTCCGAAGCGGCGCGCTCCCGGCTGTCGCCTACAACGTCACGTTCTGTGATGCCAACGGGACGCGCAAAGACCGGCCTGACGGCGGTCTGTACGTTACCGAGGCTGACGCGAGCAAGACAGTGACCGCTGGCGGCACAAATGCTGAAACGGTCGTCATCGACTCCGTGGCAATAGCCGAGAACATCATCGGCAGACAGGACCACACGGGCGGCAATGGCGTCGGAGCACAGGAAGAGCTGGCGTACACGCAGAATGCTACGGGCGTGATGGGCGTTGCGACGATGGAATGTGTTCCCCTTGATTTAAGGAACGCGACGCGCGATCCAAATAAGAAAGACGAACAGAACCGGCAGGGAGTCGGCGTGGGCGAGGACGGTGCTCCGATGAACACCATTACATCCGCATCCGTTCCCGGCGTCGGCTGGCAGTCGACCGTACGAAAGCTCCTGCCTGTTGAATGTGAGCGCCTCATGGGCTTCCCGGATGACCACACGAGAATTTCGTGGAAAGGAAAGCCACCGGAGGAATGCCCCGATGCCCCTCGGTACAAAAGTTGCGGAAATTCGATGTGTGTGAACGTCATGGCCTGGATCGGACATCGAATTCAGGCAGTCGAGGAAAGTATAGCATCACGTGATGCTATACCGCATGAGGATGTAATCATTACCTGTGATGAGCGTGTTGCTGAAAGAACAGAGCAACTTCCGCTTTGAGCATGTTTCCGCTGGCAACCTGCATCACCAGATGGGTATATTCCTCATCGGTGGCATCGAACTCGTATCCGTTCAGTTCAAGAAACACAACAGCGGCCATTGCACCGATGCGTTTGTTCCCATCTAAAAACGGATGGTTCTCGACGAGGTGAAAAAGGTATGCCGCCGCCATCTCAGGGATGGTCGGATGCAGATATTCGCCGGAAAACGTCGAAGACGGCATTCCGATTGCCGATTTCAGCATTTCGACACTGCGCAGCCCGTCAATTCCGCCGTAGTGCTCAATCTGATAGTCGTGGATTTCTATGATTTCCGCGAATGTCAGGAAAAGGGGTTCCTTTGTCAACGGGCGAGCTCCTCAAACGTCTTGTTGAAGCGCTTGCCTGTCTTTTCCACAGCCTTGCGGAATTTGTTGTGCCGCACAGCATCCTGAATCGGCGTAAGAATCAGGGACTTTCCGTCCGTGATCATTTCAAACGCTGTGTCAGCAGACGCGCCAAGCAGACTCAGAATCGGCTTTTCGATAACAATCGCGGAACTGTTACCGTGTTTGACCAGGGATTTAATCATGCTGTCCTCCAATGGTTATACAATGTTCTAACTAAGATACACCGTCAATTCAAAATGTCAAGGAGAATATGATGTCCGAACACGAAAAAATCACGGAAACTATCGTCAAAAACGCAGCCGGTCCGAAATCCGCCGAGGTCGACGGACAGCGTGTCGAGCAACATTCGCTGAAGGAACAGATTGAGGCTGACAAATATCTCGCATCCAAGGATGCCGTGAAGCGGCGAGGAAGCGGTCTGAAGTTCTCGAAGATGACGCATTCGGGAGCGGTGTGATGTTCAAAACGCTGAAAAACATCTTCCGCCCTCCGAAGCAGACACAGCACAGTCCCCGTCCGATCCGGGCACGGTTCGACGCCGCCCAGACCACGCGGGACAACTTGAAGCATTGGGCATATGCGGACCAGCTCTCCGCCGACATGGAAGCCTCGCCGGAAGTCCGGCGAACCTTGCGGATGCGCTCCCGGTACGAGGTGGCGAACAACAGCTATGCGCGAGGGCTCGTCCAGATGCTCGCGAACGACACCATCGGCACGGGACCTCGGCTCCAGATGCTCTCTGCGGATGAAACGTTCAACGATGAGGTCGAGCGGGCGTTCATGAGGTGGGCGGAAGCCATCAGGCTTGCCCCGAAGCTCCGCACAATGCGAATGGCACGATGCCAGGACGGAGAGGCTTTTGCCGTGCTGGCGACGAACCCGAAGATTCGGAGTCCCGTCAAGCTTGATCTCATGCTGATCGAGGCTGACCGCGTGTCGGGCGGGATTCGAATGATTGATGATGGTCAAAGCGTGGATGGGATCACGTTCGATTCATGGGGGAATCCGACATCGTACCGGGTACTGAAATACCACCCGGGCGATGTCAGGTTCGCTTCCGGAGAAGAAGCAGTCGAAGTTCCCGCCGAGTACATGATCCACATTTTCCGCCAGGACAGACCTGGACTGCACCGAGGTGTGCCGGAACTGACCTCGGCTTTGCCGCTGTTCGCCCAGCTCCGCCGATACAACTTGGCCGTCCTGAGTGCGGCCGAAGCCGCTGCCGACTTCGCCGCCATCCTGTACACGGACGCGCCTCCGAGCGGAGAAGCCGAGGAAGTCGAGCCGATGGACACGATTCCCCTCGAACGGAATATGATGCTCACGGTCCCCGCTGGCTGGCGCATGGATCAACTCGATCCGAAGCAGCCCGCTGCGAACCACGCAGAATTCGTCAAGATTATTTTGAGCGAGATTGCCCGATGTGCCGTCACGACATACGGGACTCTCGCAGGCGACTACAGCGGACACAACTACGCCTCAGGCCGCCTCGATAACCAGATCTACCACAAAAGCATCCTTGTCGACAGGTCCTTCTGGGAGACCGAGGTACTGAACAGAATCTTCGAGGCGTGGTTCAGGGAATATCTCCTGACCGAGAATCTTGTTCCGACCGAGGAAAACCACACATGGTTCTGGGACGGCTTCCCGCATGTGGACCCGAACAAAGAAGCCACTGCTCAGGAACGACGCCTCGCGAACCTCACGACCACGCTGGCGGCCGAGTGCGCGAAGGACGGTCGGGACTATCTCGGCGTCCTGCAGCAGAGAGCCAAGGAGATCAAGCTGATGAAATCTCTGGGGATTCCGATTCCAGGAGAAACCGCGAAAGAACAAAACAACGCCTCAGAACCGGGAGAGTCCGGCGAGGAAGAAACTCAAACAACCGAGGAAACATGAACGAATTTACCCTGATTGAAGCTGCCGGAGGCGCTCGACCGAAAATCGTCGGCACTGCGTACTCCGGGGGCAAGATGTCCCTGCCGGGCTGGAAGAACCCGGTGGTCGTCGATCTGAGCGGAATGGAGCTGCCCGAATCCGTGCCTCTGCTCGCAAACCACGAAAACCGGACGAGCTCCCGTATCGGCATGGTGACCGCGAGCGTGAAAAACAATGTGCTCGAAATCTCCGGCGAAATCATCTCCGACAGCTCAGAGGCCGCCGACATTGTGGCGCAGAGCAAAGCGGGAGCAGACTGGCAGCTTTCCATCGGAGCCGATGTGAAGGAATGCGAGCTTGTCCGAGGCAAACGCGAGGTCAATGGACAGGTCTTCGACGGTCCGTTCTACCACGTCCGCAAGTCTTCTCTCCGCGAAGTGAGCGTCGTTGCCGTTGGAGCCGATGCTCACACGAGCATGAAAGTCACCGCAAAATTCGATCTTACAAACCCTAACCCCGAAGAGGAAGGAGACAAAGATAACATGAACGAAAACAAAGATGTCGAAGCCAAGGCTGACGTCAAGCCTGAGGTCAAGCCCGAAGCGAAGCCGGAAGCCAAGCCGGAAATCAAGGCCGAAGCGAAGCCCGAAATCCAGGCGGCCCAGCCCGAAGTCAAGCCCGAACCTGCTCCTGTCGACGTGGCTGCCGCTGCCCGCGATGCCGCCGCTGCCGCGGTCAAGGCCGAGCGTGAGCGCGTCGCGGCAATTCGTGCCATTTGCGATGGCGAATTCCCCGAAATCGAGAAGGACGCCATCAGCTCCGGTTGGACGCCCGAAGTCGTGACGAAAAAGGTGCTCGAAACCATCCGCGCCGAACGGCCCGCCGCCAACGTCCATATCTCCGTGAAGACTGAACCGGAGGGCGACAGTCTCCGCAAGACCATCGAGGCGGCCATGTGCCTGCGTTGCGGCATCTCCGCCGACGACCTCGAAAAGTCCTATGACGGCAAGACCATCGAAGCGGGCATGCGTGAAATGGATATGCCCCTCAAACAGCTCCTTGTCGAATGCATGAAGCTGGACGGCATCCCGTATGGTCGCGGCTTCGACAACGAGACCATCCGTGCCGCATTCTCCAGTGTGTCCCTGCCGGGCATTCTCTCGAACGTCGCGAACAAGAAGCTTCTGAAGAGCTTCGAATCGCAGCCCATCATCGCCACCAAGCTGTGTTCCACGGGAGATCTGAACGACTTCAAAGAGAACGACCGTTTCCGTCTGACCGACGTGGGCGACCTGCTTCCGGTCGGTGCTGACGGCGAGATCAAGGACGGCGGCGTCACCGAAGAAGCCGCGAAGAATCAGCTCGAAACCTACGGCAAGAAGTTCTGCCTGACGCGCAAAATGATCATCAACGACGACCTCGGAGCCTTTATGAAGGTGCCGGTGGCGATGGGCAACCGTGCGGCCAGGCTGATCGACCAGCTCTTCTTCTCCCGTCTGTTGAAGAATCCCGTGCAGCTTGACGGCAAGGCTTTGTTCAGCGCCACTCACAAGAACCTGCTCACCGGCGCAACGAGCGCACTGTCCTCCGACAGTCTGAAGAAAGCCATCCAGATGTTTTTGGATCAGGTCGATGCGGACGGTCAGCCGATCAGCGTCGAGCCGAAGTTCCTCCTGGTTCCGACCGCCCTCAAGCACCTTGCCATCGAGCTCACTCGCGGTGCGACCCTCATCACCGCTGGCGGCGCCGACAACGTCGTCCGTCCTGCCCTGAACATCCTCGCGGATGAAAACCTGCAGGTCGTGTCCAGCCCGTACCTCGCCAATGCGGCCTATGACGGAGCCTCCTCCACCGCATGGTATCTTTTCGGCGATCCCCGTCAGGTCGACACCTGGGAAATCGGGTACCTCAAGGGCAAGCGCACCCCGACCGTGGAGCGTGGCGAGACCGACTTCAATACGCTGGGGCTCTGGTTCAGGGTCTATTTCGACCTCGGCGTCAGGGAACAGGAACACCGCGGCATGGTCAAGTCCGCAGGCGCGGCTGGCTGATGACCGCCGGAGGCGGGGCAATTCCCGCCTCCGCACTTCAACTTGAACTCAAACAGGAGAAACATCATGATTGCACGTTACGTTCAGAAAGGCGAAGCCATCGATTATCGCCCCACCGAGAATGTTCCTGCCGGAACCATCGTTCCTTTCGCCGGTTTCGTCGGCATCACCCGCCTCGACATCCGAGCCGGTGAGCTCGGTGCTCTCGCCGTGTCCGGCGTTTTCGAAACCCCGAAGGCTGATGAAGCCATCGACGTCGGCGACCCGGTCTACTGGGACGAGGCGAACGAAGTCGCCACGAAGCAGAAGACCGACATCTGTCTCGGTACTGCCGTCTACAACGCCCAGGCGAGTGCCGAATCCGTCTACTATCTTCTCAATGCCGGTGCAACGGGCGGCTCTGCAGGCGGTTCCGGCAGCTCTGCCGGTGAGGCCATCGCCGACCTCGGAACGCTCACGAGCGACTCCGGGTGTGCCGAGTCCATGACGACCCTCCGAGAGAAGATCAACGCCATTCTCGAAGCCCTTCGTTCCGCGAACATCATCGCGGCCAGCTAAGCACAATGGGACTGCTGGAAGAAGGCCAACTCTGGTTGTCGTCCCAGCGTGAGGCCTGGCTCTCCGTTCCAGTGGAGTATCTCCGCAGGGACGGAGAGCGCCTCCATGTCCACGCCACGCTCGGCCGGACGCTGTTCAAGGTCGAGAACTCTTACGGAACCACAATCCACGTCTATTCCCGTGACTTCCTGATTCCGTCCGAAGTTCTGCCGAAAGACCCGCAGTCCGGCGACAAGATTTTTTACGATGGTGTCGAGTACGAGGTGCTGGCACCGCAGGACGAACCTGTCTGGCGGTGGAGCGGGACGATTCACCAGGTGAGAAGAATTCATACCAAGGAGATTGGGAAAAGATGAACGAAAACAAAGATGCAGTGCCGGTGCCGGACACCCGAGACCTCTGGCATGAAGTAAACCAGGCAAGACTGGACATCGCGGAACTGCGCGGAATGCTGAACATGCATTTCGGGCGTGGCGAGCACCACTATCCTCCGTGCAAACCTGCAGCAGACCTGCAAAAGATGATGATGTCCACGCTCGGCGCAGCTCTGATTGCCCTGCTTGCCGCAATCGGAAACATCGTAATGGAGCTGATGCGGAGATGATCGACAATATGGACTGCTTAGTTTTGAGCGAGGCGGTCGCCGCGTCGCTCGACGACTGGCATGCGAAACCCGTGCTTGCTCCCGAATTCACCCTTCGTGAGCTTGAGGAGCTGAAGGTTGTCGTCGTGCCTGTGGAGTTGTCGTACAAGAACATCACGAGAGCGCTAAAGGAACGCACGGTCAAGTTGCAGATCGGCTTCATGAAACGGGCAAAGGACGAGGAGCTCGACGAGCTTCTGGCGACCGTCGAGAAGCTCGGAATGAGCTTCCTGAACAAAGAATTCTGCGGTGCGAAGTGCGTGGCGGTCGGCTTCAACCCGATCTATTCCGCTGACGACCTCAGGGAACGCCACCAGTTCACGAGCGTGATCGAGCTCGTTTTTCGCGACACTTGCAGACGGCAGGAACTCTGAAAAAAAGACGCCCTGGGAAACCAGAGCGTCGAGCAACTCATAAGAGGCTGATGGGATCAGATCACTTTTTGAACTTGTCCCAATCGGCTTTGCTAACAAACGCGGTCAGATTGCGGCCGTCCTTCGTGAGGGCCTTGAACGCATAGCGGGTCATCGTTCCCTTGCCGTACTTGACGGCTTTCGTGACTTCGGCCTGGACTTTCTTTTTCGTTTTGACGTCGTAGAAGCTGTGTTTCATATTAAACACTCCTCCATAGGGTTGAGGTTAAGGGTTACTACAAATATAACCTCGCTCCCTGCTCATGTCAAGCGGAAAAAGTTATTTTCCAGCAAAAAATCAAAGATTTATGTCAAAATGTCCGTAAAAATGCGCTTCGAGTTCGATTCGAGGCGGCTTCTGGGGGCAGTCAGCAAGGCAAATTATGCTTCCCTGCGGAGGGCTGGTGCTTACGTTCGGAAATCGGCACGGAATGCCGTTCATAAGTCGAAACGCGCCTCGGAAAAAGGTACGCCTCCGCACAGCAGGCGCGGGCTGCTGAAACGCTCGATTCTGTTCGGCGTGGATAAAAGCCGGATGAGCGTGGTTATCGGCCCCGCGAAGAAGTTCATCGGCGTGTCCATGACCGCCCATGAATTCGGCGGAATATACCGTAGACGCCGCTACCCAAAACGTCCCCTAATGGGACCGACTTTGAACAAGACCGCGCCTCAGCTCCCGAAGCTGTGGGAAGATGCGGTCAAAAAACAATGAAAGGAATAATCTATGGCCATTAAACTCGGTCTTGATGCAAAACTGTTCCGCGGCACTGCCGGGACCCAGGGGACGATTGAGGTCACCAACGTCAAGGACGTTTCCCTCAGCCTGGAGTCCGGCGAGGCCGATGTCACCACGCGAAAAGCAAAGGGCTGGAAACTGAGCGTCGCCACCCTCAAAGAAGCCTCGCTCGAAATCACGATCCTCTACGATACCGAGGACGAAGACTTTATCGCGTTCAAGGAGGCGTATTTCTCGAACACGCCGATCTCGCTCTTCGTGACGGACGGCGATACCACGGCGCACGGACTCGATGCCGACTTCTCGGTCACCGGCTTCACCGTGGATCAGCCTCTGGAAGAAGCCGTCACCGTCAAGGTCACTGCAAAGCCGACTGCTTCCGACCGGGCTCCGGTCTGGGTGTGAGGTGAACAATGAAATCCTTTACCGACAATAAGGGGCGCACGTGGACACTTGAAGTGACCGTGGCGACAGTCAAACGTGTTCGGGCTCTGTGCAGGGTCGACCTCAACTCCATTGTGGAACTCGACAAGAACAACAAGCCCTCCGCTGAACTCCTCGAACGTCTTTCGTCCGACCCTGTCCTGCTCGTGGATGTGCTGTACGCCATCTGCAAGCCGCAGGCAGATAAACTCGGTGTCTCGGACGAGGACTTCGGCGAGGCTATGGCCGGCGACGTCATTGAACACGCAACCACGGCTCTCCTGGAGGAAGTCATCGATTTTTTCCCGGAGGCGAAGCGGCTCGTGATGCGGAAGATTCTCTCTGCCAGCCGCAAGTTCAGCGAAGCCGCAAGGAGGAAACTGGAAGCCGAGCTGAACGGCGAGTTCGAGAGCCGGGTGGTCTCCACGCTGGAGCAGTTGACCGGCTCATCTGGGACTGTGCAGGCATCTGTGGAATAGACCCGAACGGATTCACTCTCCGCGAACTCGTCCGCATGACGGAAGCCCGCGGAAGGTTCGAGTGGGGGCAGACAGCGTCCTTGATGGCTCTGATTGCCAATGTTCTTCGTGACCCGAAGAAGAGCAGGACCGTGAAGCCGAGCGACTTCAATCCGTACAATCTGCAAAAACGAACAAAGGCGCCAGTCAGCATCCTGCGGGATATCTGGTGCAAACAGGATTCTGCACAATCCTGAGGCCGGATTAGGCAGAATGGCATGATTCAATGTGCAGAACAGGAAAGGAACAACATGAGCACGGCAACAGGCGAAGTGAAAGCGGGACGCGCATACGTCGAAATCCTCCTGGATCAGACGAAGCTTGAACGGGGGTTGAAGCAAGCCCAGCAGAAGATTAAAAGCTTCGGGTCTGCCTTGACGGGTATCGGCAAGAACATGCTCGCCGTCTCCGGGGTTCTGGCGGCTCCGATGGCGTTCGCCACGAAGACGTTCGCCGACTTCGATGATGCTATGCGCATGGTCAAAGCAGTGTCCGGCGCGACCGAGGGAGAGTTCAAAAGACTGACCGATGCTGCCGAGAAACTCGGACGCGAGACATCCTACACGGCGAAAGAGGTGGCCGAGGGTATGACGGCTATGGGACGCATGGGCTTGAAGCCAGACGAGATTCTGTCGGCGGTTCCTGCCGTCCTGAGCCTTGCCCGTGCGACCGGAACCGAGCTCGGACAGGCTGCCGAAATCGCATCCAACAACATGAGGGTGTTCGGCCTCGACACTTCGAAAATGGCGAACGTGGCCGACATCCTGACTGCCACTGCGAACGGATCGGCACAGACCTTGACAGACCTTGCAGAGGGACTGAAGATGGCGGGGCCGCAGGCGGCGGCCGCGAACGACAATATCGTGAATGTCTCCGGCGCACTCGGCGTTCTGGCCAACATGGGCATTAAAGGTTCCTTGGCAGGCACAGCCCTACGGAAATCCTACTCGCAGTTTGCGAAGACGAAAGTACAGAACAAGCTCAAAGCTATCGGGATTGCCACGACGGATGCCAACGGGAATCTGCGTTCGATGCCGGACATCATCGCCGACATCGCGAAGTACATGAACAAGCTCCCGACAGCCCAACGCTTGGGGTTTGCCGAGGAGATCTTTGATCTGCGCGGCTCGCTTGCTGGGCTTCAGCTCGGCGGGAACGTCCAGCAGTTGGACGAGTTCATTTCGAGGCTGAAAAACGTCGGTGGGGTCGCCGACCAGACGGCAGCAGAGATGGATGCAGGGATCGGCGGTGCATTCCGAATCATGATGAGCGCGATTGAGGGCTGCCAAATCGCCATCGGGCGGGTCATCGGCGAGGCTCTCAATCCTTATGTAAAGCGGCTATCTTCCACGCTGAATGTGGTCGCCGAGTGGATCGTGGCGCATAAGGAAGTGGTCATCATGGCCGTCAAGGTCGTCGCCGGGATCGCCGCGGTCGGCGTCGGCATGATCGCTGCCGGGCTTGCCGTCAAGGCAATGGGTGTCGGCATCGGTCTACTCTCGACGGTGTTCTTCGTGCTGAAAGCCGCTGTCCTCGCTCCGATGGTCGCTATCCAGGGACTGATCGGATTGTTCGGCCTCCTGCAGACCGCGATGGTCGCCACCAAGATCTTTGCTCTGGCGATGTGGGCAGCCATCATCTCTCCGGCATTTCTGATCGGCGCGGCCTTGGCTGCCGTGATTGCTGTTGTATGGGAGCTGACGGGGGCATGGACGGCTTGCAAGGCAGAGGCGAGCGAACTTGCCGAAGATGTTACGGTCGCATTCACCTCGATTCGGGACATTGCTGGGGAGACGTGGAACACTATCAAGACCGCGTTCATGTCCGGCGACCTCGCCGGAGCTGCCAGAGTTGGCCTTGCTGCCTTGAAGCTTGCCTGGCAGACGGGACTACAGCTATTGAAAGATGCCTGGGGTAAGCTCAAATTGTTCCTTGCGGACAGCTGGACGGTCATCGTGTACTCCATTCTGAAGCTGGGGAACGACCTCTGGTATGGTCTGCTCTACGGCCTGAAATCTATCGGCAATGCCATGCAGGATGCCTGGGCTTTCATCTGGAACGGCATCATCACGGCTTTCGAGAAGGCGGTATTGGAGATCCAAAAGACGTGGATTCGCACAAAAGGACTCTTTGATTCCGAAGAAGAAGTCAATGCAGAAATAGCCGTAGTTGAACAGGATTATAATAGCAGGAAGAATGCCAGGGAAAGCGCAAAAGTGCAGGCATCCGCACAACGCAAAACCGAGCTTGAAAGTCTCAGCAGCGAGTGGGATGCCGCCAATACGAGTGCGGACGAAGCGCAGTCGCAGGAGATTCAGGAACACCAGAGGGCGTATCAGGATGCCCTGACTGGGGCCGCCGAGGAAATCGCCAGCGCCCGTGCCGCCTGGCAGGAAGCTATGGACGAGGTCAAACAGAAAGCTGCGGAGAAAGCTGATAGGGTCGAAGAAATCCGCGAAAGGACAGAAACCGCCGCCGAGGAGACGGAACGCTCCGAGGTGAAGATTCAGGAAATCTCCTCAGTCGGGGAGAAGTCGATGGGGGCATGGAGTTCAGAGGCTTTGGATGCTCTCCTCGGCGGCGGTGCGCAGGAACGGACGGCAAAAGCCACCGAGCAGATGGCCAAGAACACGCTTCAGACGAACAAGCTTCTGAAGAAGATCGGCCAGGACAAGGCTCTGACCTACGGATAAGCACTACACCCCTTCTGCCTCAGGCTTTGGGTACGGGGAGTCGCGAGGCTCCCCAGTTTTTTCAGACTTTACAGGAGATTATATGGCTGCAAAAGTTGAACAGAACTATAAGGAACACGCGACCAGCATCGACCGCTGGGGTCGATATACGTCGGTCGAGGTCCCCTATATCGTTTTCGATGCTGCGGACGAGGATACGGCACTGACTGCCGTCCTTAATGCTGTGCCGAAAACCTTGCATGATCTCCCGCTGGATGCAATTGAAATCGATTCCCGCGAAGGCGACACCACGTTCAAGGTGAATGCGACGTACAGGGCAGAGACCACAGCGGAATCCTATGGAGACGAGGAGGAAGACGAGGAATCGACCATCAGTTTCGACTGCGGTGCCGGAACGAAGCATGTTTCATTCGCTATCGATCAGCGAATCGCCTATGGTACGATTGATGCCGGAGGTGCTATCGGCTGGAACGGGAAGCACGGCACGGAGATGGAGATCGCCGGTGTCGACGTCCCGACCGCCGAATTGAGGGAGACCCACACGAAAACGATGCGTGTTTCGAGCCTTACGAACGACTTCATCAGGAAGGTCGCCGGATTTGTCGGCAAAGTGAACTCGCGGACGTTCAACGGCTGGCAGCCGGGAGAAGCGATGTTTCTCGGCATGGGTTACAGCCGGGCGAAAAGCGCGAAGCATGTCTCGGTGACGTTCCACTTTTCGATCCAGCTGAACGAAAGCAACGCGAAGCTCTGCGGACACCCTCTCGGATCAAAGAAAGGCTTCGAATACATTTCCGCAATCCCGAAAACGAGCGTGAACGAGGATGTCCCGAGCGTGGACATCGAGGCCGCGCACATTTCGCAGGTCGTTCAGTACGGCGATTTCGGAGAATTGGGGGTCTGACATGTCTTTTTATCCTGATGTTGCACCGGGTGATCCGTTCAAACCGAATGTCCGGCTGAGCAACGATATCCGGCACCTGGTCAATGCTGCTCATGGGTTCCAGGACTGCCGCCAGAAAAGTGTTCCGTTCGGCTCAGTAAGAGTGAGCGTGTACAACGCTTCCACGAACCCAATCCCGGCGAACACGGCAGTCGTGTTCTCCTCGGATCTCATCAAAAGAGACGCTCTTCCCGTGAAGCAGGCTCCTGCAGGAACAGCGGAGTTCGGCATCGTCACCCGAGCCCTCGCTCCGAAGGAATGCGGGAGCTGCATCCTGATCGGAACTGCGAATGTGACTGTCGGTTCTGGTGCGGGTAATTTCGTCAAGGCGGGCAGTGCGCGGACATTTGTCCGGGCGAGCAGCGGAACCGCCAAAATTCTGCATGTTTCAGGAACGACAGCCGTTATTCTGCTCGGCGGAAGCCAGCCGCAGGCGGCGGCTCCGCAAATCGTTTCGGGATATGCCGGAGCCTTCAAAGTTTCTTTGGATGGAACCACAGCGACCATCTTCAACGGTGCTGACGAGAATGATGAAAACGCCGGGACTGTCCGCATCGGAAGCCGGACATGGAACATCCCCGTCAGTACCGTCGAGGTGGAACCGGGCAAGAAAATCTACTTGGAGGTCTCCTACGACAGCGAGGCGGCGGATTACACGATGGGCTTCATTACAACTCTGTCGCAGTATGCCGACCGCTGGCCTCAATACTGGTACAAGGAGCTGGCGTCCATCGATGCCGAGGGTGTTCTTCATCAAACTCACCTTTGCGGGAACATCGAGATTACCGGGAGGTGGTGCGTATGAGCTGGGCCGACTATCATTTGGACGATCCGACGTTCTGCAAGCCGATGGTGGTCGCCGAGGGACTTCTCCGGGCCCTGTTTGAACGGAAGCGGGCAAGCTACATCGCGCAGTACGGTGGAGGCTGGGACTGGACGCTTGACGAATACCGCGACAGAATCTTCCCGGACATCTTCACGAAAAACGATGTTCTTTCGGTCAAGAACTTTTGCCGGAACTTCGACGGGTATCTTGCTTTGTTCGCCTGGACGAATGGAAATGTGCTGGACTGTCCCATTGCGAATCCGTTCGGACCGATGGGACCATGTGCCAGAACATGCCAGTATTATCCGTGGCACGGACAGGAGAATACCTGTCCTGGCTATCAGCGCACCATCATTGACACCAACGGCAACACATATACGCTCCGTTCCCTGCTGGACGACATCGGGGATGAGGAGTTGATCGATGCATGCAGCCTCGACATCAACCAACCGTCACTGTATGTTCCCTGGGCGTTGCAACGAGTGAAGATGCTGAAAAAACTCCGGCGTTTCAAGGACTCCAGTCCGGCTCTTGTGATGACAACAGAGGAATGCGATTGGGGAGATTCAATCTACGACAGTCCGTATCACACCCGGCAGGCGGCAGCGGATTCCGTTCCAAGGGAAACCGTGGTAGAAACATATTATGACAACCCCGGCTTCCACTGTTTCACTCGGATGTACGATGACGTCTGCGTGGATTTGGAATTGCGTCTGCCGGTTTCAGCTGCCCCATACTACGATGAAGAGACGCCGGATGAGCTCAAACCGAAGTCCGGATATCTGGTCGTGAACGTGGCCGACCCGTTTGTTGGAACGTTCGATCCATTGAATGCTCCGGTCACAAAGGGACAGACCACGTTTCCGCTTCAGGCTGACGGGACATTTTTCTCGAACTGGCCGACCAGGATTGTTGTTCCGGACTATCCGGACGACGATTATTTGACCATTGGCTGGGATATGCAGCGCGAATATGCTGTTTACGATTTCAATTCAACGTTCGAGTTTCAGGAATGAACCTCATAATCACATTTCAACCTCAAGGAGCCCTTGATGCAGGAACACATCATCTATCTCGACGCGCACGAATCGGTCGCAGTCGTGCGGGACGAGAAAAACATGAGGACGCTGCCGCCTCCCACACTGGTCCGTGGAACGGCCTGTACCCTCAAACTGCGACTTTTTGCCGAGCGGATTGGAACGACCCCGTACCCCATTGCAAACCTCTATGACGTTGTGAGTTGGCAGTGGGTGATGGACTCGGATTTCTACGACCGAAGCCCGTATAAACTGGTCGCGGACAATGACAACATTGAGCTCAATTCCGTGCAGGAGTTCCGGGATGGCATCGGGCGCGTCTACACACAGATTACGATTCCAATGCCGACGATGGAGACGAATGAACTTGCCAGATGGCTGGGCTCAGAGCCTGTCCGTTCCGGGCTGACGGGCGAGCTGACGGGCTTCGATTCCACCGGGTCCCCGATTTACATCCTGCAGGTCGAGGGCTTCAAAATCCGGAACAGAATCGTTTCGGCTTACCCGACCACATCCTCCTCGGGAGCGGTGGCCGGCATCACGATGGAGCAACTTCAGCAGATGATCAACCAGGCTATCGTCAATGCAGGCGGGAACAATTCCGGTGGGAACAACAGTTCGTCCGGTTCCGGCGGGAACAACAGTTCCAGTGGTTCCGAGGGAAGCAACAGCTCGTCCGGCAGCAGCGAAGGCAATTCGAGCTCCGGGAACGGCGGGCATTCCGGCGCATACGAAAACGAAACTGGCGGAGCGATCAGCGAAGACATCACTTACGAGATCCTGTAACCGCGCATTCCAGCGCATAAACCATTTCAAAGGAGGAATCCTATGGCCAATCAAAAGATTCAACTCAAGAGCGTGAACGGGAACAAACTTTTCCCCCGCACAAGCATCAACAACATCGTTGGTGAGGACTTCACGACCGTCGTCAGCATCCCCGTGCTGGACGGTACCGGCAAAATCAAGGCTGAGAACCTGCCGAGTTTCGTCGATGACGTGATTGAACTCATCGCGGTCAGCGAGACGGCTCCGGCATCCTGCGCCGCGGGTGACATGTACTTCAACTCCGGTTCCACGAACAAAAAGATCTACACTGCTACCGCGGCCAATACGTGGGGAACCACCGGAGTCGAACCCGAAAAGAGCAAGATTTACGTCAACATTGCCGACAACAAGACCTACCGCTGGTCCGGCACGGTCATGACGGAAATCGGCAAGATGCCTGCCGTCGCAACGACCATTCGTGTGTCCGGCACTGCCGATGACAATCATGTCGCGTCCGAAAAGGCTGTTCGCGACGCCCTCGTCGCCGCTGGTGCTTATACGCTTCCCGCCGCCACTGCGTCCGAACTCGGCGGCGTCAAGGTCGCCGCAGTCGCCACGTCCGGCATCAACAATGCTTCCGGTTCCATCTCCATTGCGACCGCGAGCGCCAGTCAGCTCGGCGGCGTGAAGATCGGCTCGAACATCACCGTCAGCAACGGCGTCATCAGCGTGGCCGAAAGCACCAACTCCCAGAAGGGCGTCGTCCTCACGAAAAGCACCATTGACGGCAACAACGCATCGCTGGCCGCGACCGACTCCGCAGTCGGCACTGTCCCGACCGTGTGGGCCGTTGAAACCGCGCTGAAAGCGAAACAGGACAAGCTCACTGCAGGTACGGGCGTCTCCATCTCGAACGGCACGGTCAGCGTGGCCGATACGGTCATCTACGAAGTCGTCTCCTGACCTGACCCGAACACAAATCCCATTCATCGGCTCCGTCTGGCGAATCTGCCTGGCGGAGTCCTTTTTCACCTCAAATCATAGGAGAAACCATTTATGGCAAACAAGAAAATCCTTCTGAAATCCACTTCGGGCGATGCCCTGTTCCCGCGCACATCCATTGACAACCTCGTGGATGCCGTCGGCAGTACCGTATCCGTCAGCGTTCCCGTCCTCGATGCCAACGGCAAACTCGACAGTTCCTATCTGCCGAGCTACGTTGATGACATCATTGACCTGAAAGCGATCACCGGTACCGCGCCGAGCACCTGCGCCGTCGGGGACATGTACTTCAATAATGCGTCCGGCAACCTCAAAATCTATACGGCGACCGCGACCAATACATGGGGAACGACCGGAACCACGCCGGAGACCGGCAAGATTTACGTCAACCTCGCGGACAGCAAAATCTACCGTTGGTCTGGCTCCGCGATGGTCGAGATCTCGAAGCAGGTCTCCACCGTTGCGAGTGTTCGGGCGACGAGTTCCGCGCTTGATACCGTCGTCCCGACCGAAAAGGCCGTCGCCACCGCCCTCGGCGGCAAGGCGGCATCCAGTCACACGCACTCCATCGCAAACGTCTCCGGTCTGCAGGATGCCCTTGACGCCAAGCAGGGAACGCTGACTGCGGGAACGAACATCAGTATCTCGAACGGCACGATCAGCAACACCTACAGCTACTCGCTCCCGACTGCATCTTCCTCGACCAAGGGCGGCGTCAAGGTCGGCACCGGCCTCAGCATCGCCAGCGAGGTTCTGTCCGTCAATACCGGCTCCACTACGGCAAAGGGTATCCTGCAGGTTGACGAGACCGCATCCAACGGCGTCAAGATTGCAGTGAACAGCGGCACCATCAGCGCGGTGGCCGTCCTCGGTACGACTGCGGCTGTCGGTACTGTTCGCCTGGCGACTACGACCGAGGCCACGACCGGCACCAGCGAAGCCGTCGCCGTTACCCCGAAGGGACTGAAGACCGAGCTGGACAAGAAGGCGAACACTTCCCACACGCACAACTACCAGGCTCCGCTGACCGCTGGAAACGGTATCGCGATTGCCAGCAACGTGATTTCCGCGGACATCACGACCACGGCTTCGAACGGCGTCGCCCTCGCATGGGATGGCTCGACCGACAATGCCAAGAAAATCAAGGTCACGGCGACCGCTGCAACCACCTCCGCCCGTGGTACGGTCATCCTGGCCAGCACGACTGAAGCTTCCACCGGCACTGACACGGCGAAGGCCGTCACCTGTGCGGGTGTCAAGGCCGCCATCGACAACAGATTGTCCGGCTACATCACCTACGAAGAGCTGGCTTGATTCCAGAACCTCATTTGTGCCGGGGACTTGTTCCCCGGCATGTTTGACCTCAAATCGAAAGGTTTTCTATGGCTGAGAATAAGAAAATCTTACTCAAGTCCTCGGCTGGAGACAACCTGTATCCACGGGCATCTCTCGACAATCTGGTGGATGTCGTCGGCGGCACGACAGCCGTACAGGTCCCGACACTGGACAGCGACGGACGTATCGAGAGCAGATTCCTGCCGACCGGGATGTCTTTGCTGGACAGCGACGGTCGCATCGACAGCCGGTATCTCCCGCCAGATTTCTTTCCTCCGGCAGCTCGTGTCACGCTGAGCGGAACAGTCTATGTTTCGTCCGGCGCTTTGCTCCGAGATGCGGAGGAAACTTCCGGTTTCATCCGGGTCCTGAGCGGAGGCAGCGCGAAACGGATTACCGTCACATCCGGCAACTTCACGGTATCATCCGGTGGTGCCGCCACGGACATGAACTGGAACAGTCCGGGCATCATGTACATTCCTGGAGGCCACGTTCAATATGTGGACTGCCGGAAAGGCAGCATCGAAGTGCAGAAAGGCGGGCATCTGGAACACGTGACGGCAAGCACGGGATGTCTCCTGTTCGTATCGTCAGGCGGTACGGCCACCAGCATCGTGGAGTACGGCGGATATGTTCGCGTTCCGACCGGAGCTGTCGGGCAGTTCGAGCAGACCGTGATCCCGAATCTCGCTCTCTCGGCCTCCCAGTCCGCGACCGTCCACAGCGGGAATGCGGTCAGCAACGCCACCATTTCGAGCGGTGGCTCGCTTCATGTGTTCGAGGGCGGACAGCTGACGGGACAATGCAGTGTTCTGAACGGCGGAAGCATGGTTCTGTACAACGGAGCCGTGCTTGACTTTCGCATTGCGGATATGTCTCCGGGAGACACGGCCAGATTCAATGATACGTCGAAAATATCGAGGAGCAACAACGCCGTCGTTTCTTACACACTGACGGTATCGGAAGACCAGCCGTCCGGGGTGTATGCTCTCGGCGGCAACTGCTCCTCATGGAATACAGAACTGCTGGTGCGAACAGACGATGGCGTCAGCCTCGGAACGCTCGCATTGAACGGATCACTCGCGGCAAACGGCATGGTGTTCTCTTTGTCAATCATCGACAATGAGCTCTCCGTGACGGTCAGCCGTTCAAACCAATAACAGAAGGATTTTTTACATGGCGGAAAACAAGAAAGTCCAAATCAAGAATACAGGCGGCGATGCGCTGTATCCGCGGACAGCCGCGGAGAACATCGTGAACATCCCAGGCGGCACCATGAACGTGTTCATGTACCTGAATGGATACGGCAATGAAAATCAGTTCCCCGATCCCTACAAGGGAGACAGATACTTCGACTCTGCTGCACACAAGGTTTACGAATGTGTCACGGCCACCACCTGGACCGGGAAGAAGGAGGTTACCTCGTGGGATTCGAATACACTGTTCTTCTGGAACGGCAACGTCTGGAAGTACACGGACAGCGAGGAGGGACCCCTGGCTCCTGTCCTGTGTGCCACTGTAGACGATACGGTGTCAAACGGCGTTAGAATTCAAGGCGGTAACGGCTCGCCACTCAAGGTCGTCGCATCCTCCGCCACTGCAAATGCATTCGGCACTGTGAAAACCGATGCGACCGTTACCAATGGGGCCTCTCTCGTCAACACGAACGGCTCGATCAAGGCGACGGTCTCCTCGGCTACGACCACTCAGCTCGGTACGGTGAAAGTCACGACCACCGCATCCAATGGTGTTGCCCTTGCCATCGCAAACGGTGCAGTCAGCGCAACGCAGACCTTCGCGACAAATGCAGAGGCGTCTGCCGGGACGATCACCTCGAAAGGTGTCACGCCCGCAGGCATGAAGAATGCCATGACATGGACCGCCATTCAGGACAAAGGCACATCGAATACGGTGACGCTGGCTCCGGGCGGGGTGTTTAAGGTAGCCCCGACTGGTACACTTACGCTCAGCGCCGGAACCATTGCCTCGGCAGGGGCTTATGGTGCGGATGCCAGACTTGAAGTGTATGTCGGAACCAGTCCGGTTTCGGCTGTCTCTCCGCTCATCCTGGCAGCCCCTTTGACTCCCAATGCGGGAAACAACTGCGTTGTCAAATATCGAGGCGGGTTTGCTTACCTGTACAAGGAAGGGGCGGAAGCAGGTTATCCTGTGACCGTCTCGGCAGGGGCATCCACCTTGTCCGGCACACTGGCCTATGGTGTTGCGAATAGCAATGGCTGGATCGTCATTCCCGAAGGAATGTCTGTGCCGGGACGTGTCGTTGACGGCGGTACGATGACGCTGAAAAAGAACACGAATATCATCGGAGCCGGTTCCGATACCCGTATCTCCGGCACGTTCAACACGAGTTCCGGCTACCTGAACCTCACCAATGTCAACCTTTACAGAGTTGCAATGACAGGTAACAAAGCCATTACATTCGGCGGAACCTGCTATCTCGAAGGGACGGGTTCGGATCTCGTGACAACCGGTCCGACAGGGTCGGGCGGTGCTTATGTAAGCATCGGGCAAGGTGCCAGAATCGAGGGGCTCAAGGGCGAAGGACGTACAACGCCCTGCATCAACTTGAACAACCACTGGCTGAAGGCATCTGGCGGAGTTGCCGTAGAGAACGCTTTTATCTACAACGGATTCAGCTACGATGATGAACCGATGTTCATGGGCGACATGAACCTGTCGAGCGTGACAATCGCCAACTGTTCGGCAACGCAGAGCGGCATGCTCATCCGCACCGAAGAAGGTGAAACGGCCAATCTCACGGACTGCGTGATTTCCGGCTATCATGATGACTGCAGGGGTGCTTTTGTTCAAATCGACGGGGAAAGCTACCTCAACATGAGCCGCTGTTCTATTGTTGGCAATAGCGGCGGAACTGTTTCCGAAGAAGGGCCGATGCGTTTGTATGGTTATACCACTGTCGATTCCTGCACGTTCGCAAGCAACGCAATTACTGCGTCTGCAGGCAAAAACACGCATGGCGGGGTGGCATGGATTGGGTCGTCGGGCGGCCTCTTTACCAACTGTGACTTTACAAGCAATACTGGCTCGAAGGGCGGCGTCCTTTACATGGGCGCAGGAAGTGCGAATTATCCTGACTCTGGAGGACGTGGCAAGTTTGTTGACTGTCGGTTCACCGGCAATATCGCTGCGTCCGGAGGTGTTCTCTACGCTGAAGGCAATCTTGGCAGCACAGACCCCAGCATTCAATTCAGCAGATGTGTGCTTTCTGGCAACACGGCAACGCTCGGCGATGTGGCCTGCCTCAACAATGCATCTGTGAGATTCGAGGATTGCATTATTGGTGGAGCGATTGTTGCGATTCCCGGTCCCGGCATAAACAACGTAGTTACCGAGTTCAAAGGAACACAGATTATTTTCGCCGGTTCCAACCGTTTCGACGGTGTAATTTCACAGGGTGCTGGTGCTTCGGCAACGGTTTATATCTCGTCCGGGGCTGTGCTTGATTTGACAAATGCAACGACAGCCACTGTTATGTCCGCAGCCAACATCATTGTCGGTCACGGTGAACCCGGAGATTATGACCTGAATCCGTGGACAATGGGCGGCTCCGCCACCGTCATCACCAGCAATGCACGCAAGACAATCTCCGGTTCCGGCACGAAACTCACAAGCTCCGGTACGCTGACAACGACATAAAGGAGGTATCATCTATGAAACTTTACACCATCGACGGGCAGACCTTCAAAAGTCTGCCCGATCCGTTTCAGAACATCAGCCCCATGACGGAAGAGCTGTTTGAACAGCTTGGCGGCACCATCACGGAGGACGGCAACCCGACTCCCGAACAGGAATTCGAGGCGGCCTGCGCTCAGTTCCGAACCATCTGCGCCGCCATCGGCCAGTTCATCGGAGCAGAGAACTTCCACGGCGGCTTCGGGGAGATGGCGTCCTTCGCCAGCTCCGAAGCGTATCAGGCGAACCCGGTCATGGGAAACAGTCTCGCCATCCAGTGGTCGGCCGCCAATGAGCAGGGCAAATACTTCGGCTCCAAAATCGGACTGTCGCAGCCGGCATGGTGGTATAGATGCTGGGCGCTGGCCGGAATCGAAATCGACTGACAGGAGGAATAACATTGACTTCCATCGAAACCATCATTGAGCTGTACTACCAGGCTCAGAAGTTCCATCTCGAAAACACGGACATCCTTGAACGCTACTCGTTCGAGGACCTCGCAAAGATCTACAACGGCATCGGTCCCGATTCGTTCCCGGAGTGGCTCCGCAAGGTCATTTCTTCCCTGCATCCCAGCCTCGCTCCTGCAGCCCTCATTCATGACGTCGAGTGGCACGAAAGTGACAGGACACGGGATTCGTTCTCCGAATCCAATGCCCGCTTCAAACGCAACGGCAAGGCCGTCGCCAAGTGTTCCTTCTCGTTCTTCAATCCGCGTCGCTACATCGTCTGGAACCAGGCTCGGCGCTTCGGGAACTACTGCGAACTCTTCGGGTGGAACGCCTGGTGTTCTCCGTGCGAATGTCCGATCTGCACGAAGGCGCGTGAGCAGGCGAAAGCGAATGGATGAGCTCCTCAGCATCGCTGGCCTGTTCGTCTTCGGATTTCTGCTGTTCGTGCTGT
>JAEEGG010003439.1_pt1 | contig 39450 bp, 32 predicted proteins | sample 9134161 | NCBI WGS metagenome assembly JAEEGG01 (sample SAMN16246543, study PRJNA631951) | gut metagenome | biome: gut microbiome; feature: rumen; material: CR-attached | host: Bos | place: Iran: Karaj | collected 2018-10 | reverse complement strand
GCGACCCACACTCACTTGGCGAGTACCGCGTTAACGCCACCCTGCGCAACATCGACACCTTCTTCAAGGCATTCGACATCAAGCCAGGTGCCAAGATGTGGCTCGACGAGAACGACCGCACCATCATATGGTAATTTATTAATGCAGAATTCATAATGCACAATGCATAATTAGGGCTGACGCCACGATGCAATGCATAATGCATAAATGAAAAACAACTTATTGACTCAGGGGAGTTGGCTAATTGGGCTGGCTCCCCTAATTTATCTGGTTCACCTAACTCAGTTGACTCACCTGACTCACCTGACTCACCTGACTCACCTGACTCAGTTTTTTCCACTAGTGGAGATTTTGGTTTTAAATTGTAAGTGGAGATTTTGGGAAAGTGGGAAAAGTGGGACACTTTTGAAAAAAAATTTTTTTGAGTTTGAGAATTTGCAGTCATAATGAATGAAATTTGTTTTAGATGTTAAGGATTGGGGAATGGATTGCTTAATGTTTGGTGGTGGGCGGGACAGTTTGCGCAAAAAATGGGCGGTTACGGATTGTAAGCGCGCGGACAGTTTTTTTCAGACTATTAAGGACGATTAGAAATGTTTTCATTGGATGCTGGTTACTAAGCCATGCGGCTTGTGGTTATTAAGGACAATTGTTTATTTAGTGGAGAGGGAAGAGGAGAGAGGGAAGAGATTGGGCTGCGCCTTAATCAATGCATAATGCATAATTCACAATGCACAATGTAGGCTGCGCATGGAAACATAGAATCACTTGGTGGGAGAAAAATGGGAAAATTATATTTAATCTCACAAAGTTGCAACTATCATTGTCGAAAAGCCTGCTTACGCAGGAATATTTGTATTTTTTCATGGTAATGCCTTTTTATATTATTAATGAACATGTGTGCGCAAAGATAGGGAATGGTGGTGGGCGGGACAAGATTAAAAAAGCGAAAAGCGCACTCAAGTGCGCTTTTCGTGTGAGTTATAATGATTTGGTGCCCTTTCTCAATATTTAGAGGTGAGGGAGGCAAAAAAATCGGTATTAAGAGCCGAGCATGATGGAGTAGACGGCGGTGACGTCGCCACTGGTGATGTGGCCGTCGCCATCAACGTCGCCATTGACGAGGTTGCTAGTGTCGCTATTGAGCAGGTAGTCGTAGAGCGTGGTGATATCGGCACTGCTAACGTGCCCGTCGCCGTTAACGTCGCCAGGAACAACCGCAGAGCCACCTAAATTGGTGATAATGGTTGTTGCGCCACCAGTCTGGCTAGTTGGAATCTTGAGATAGGCATAACCGCGATTAAAGTCAGTGTTGGTTGTCACCTTGTCGAACGCAAGAGAATTGGCATTGAACTTGAAGCAACTCGTTGTGTTGTCAGAGTGCACAGTTTGGTCATAAGTGACGCCTTGGAGAAATTCAGAAGTGGGGTTGTTTAGCAAGCTAGAATATTTCAACCTGTAATAGGTGCCATCGGCTTCGCCATGCACCACAGCACCATGGTGTTCTTTTAATGTATTGATATTGCTTAATATGGCTTTCTTTTCGCTCTGGTTGTAGGCTGTCACGGTGTAGGCCGTCAAACCTGAACCCTCAAAGTCGATAGGTTTGACGCATGCAAATGTCTGCCACTCGCTGTCGAGCTTTGCATGAGGAAACACCTTTGACTCATCCAAGTTGATTAGACTATTGATAAAGTCATTCAGTCGTCGGTAATCCACCCAGCACTTGAAGTCGCTGGCGTTATTATGAAAGAAGTAGTCGCCACAGGTGAGAGTGTGCTTACCATCAATATGTGGCAGGAAAATCTCATGAAGATCGTCACAATTAGAAAAGGCTCTATAACCAATATATTCAAGACAAGTTGGAGCTGTAAATGCCGTGATTCCTGACCCCGAAAAGGCCTCTTCCATTATATTCTTGAGATGTGGCAATGGCGTACTACCAGTTCCTAAATCCACACTCAACTTATAACAATTCATGAACGCACGTTTTCCGATAATCTCAACATTTGTAAAAGGTATTTTTTTCAGATATGTATATTCAAAAGCATTATCGCCTATCGTTGTAATACTTGGGTCTTGAGTAATGATGATATCATCAACGAGTTGGCCTACCCTATACCCAACCTCATTAGGCACATAATTCTTGCCGGCATATGAAAGAGACGAAGGTATGGAAAAAGAGCCACTTGAAGGTATCTTGACAACCTTAACCGTACCATCGCCAGAGAAGCCATTTTTACTATAGGGAGAGTTGGATGTTACTGTATATCTAAAATTATAATTTCTTATATCCCAACAGTTCTGGTGGTCAAAGATGCCGGTTTTGCGGTTATATTGCGACCAAATGGAGCTGTTGGCATAGGCATCATATGACCCGTAGGGCATGTAGATATCCACACTGCTTTTATCGGTCACTGCGGGGAAAATATCGCCTGCTGGTGGTGTCACCGTATTAAATTCAACCTGATTGATTGCATCGCAGCCAGCAAAGGTATTAGCGTTTACTGTAGTGACCGACGACGGGAAATGTACAAGTTTTAAGTTTTTACAGTTTTGAAATGCATATTGTTCAAGGATTATTAGATTATAGGGCAAATAGAGCGAAGAAAATTTACATCCTGTTGCAGCATATTGATACACTCGTTGCAGAGTCTCGGCGAAAACACCTTCCTGCCAATTACCAGGTAGTTGATAGAGTATGGTCTTGGACTTATTGTATAAAGCATTATAATAACTGCAATAATTTGGGTTATTTGCATTGACAGTGATATCTGTCATTAATGAGTTATCATAAAAAGGTGCATATCCAATATACTTGGTTGTTTGAGGAATTGTCACACTCGAGAGATTACATTTGCCAAAAGCATAACTGCCCAAATATACCAGATTACACAAGCTGCTGCTAAAATTAACAGAGTACAGATTGGTGCAACCATAGAATGCAAACATATCTATGGTATCGACTGGCACATCCACACTTTGTAGATTGGTGCAGTTACGAAATGCCGCGTTGCCTATTCTATAGCCCATAGTGCTATTATTAGTCACCTGAATGATGGAAGTATTGCCTATGAATGCGCTGTCGGCAACGCCATAGAACTTATAGCCCCCTGGAGAATTATTGTCAGAATTACCCACACTTTGGGGCAAACTGATTCTATAGTTTGAGCCGTCGGTAAAGGAGGCTCCCACCAGCACGCACATTGAGCGCAACGATGGGTTGCTGCTGTTGCCGTTATAGGGGATGCCGTTCTTGATGGTATAGTATTGCCAGCAGCCGTTGGTGGAATTGTAAACCTTGAAATCACCCACTGTGTAGCCACGATGCCTGGCGATAGTACTGAAGGCCGCATTCCACAGGCTGTTGGCTTTTAGCGCATTTGCCGCACGATAGGTTGCAGTGGAGCATATTTTTGAAGAAGCGCCACTTGTGAAAGTGCCACTGCTGATAGTAGGCACATCTTCTCCTGCATAAAGTACATACGTTAAAACAGAGTTCTTGCAGAAAATGTCATAACCTAAATAATTGACAGAGCTTGGTAGTTGAACCATATATAAATTATTCAGACTACGGAATGCATAATTGTTGATGCGTTGAACTCCGTACCCCACCACTATCGATCGAATATTGGTGTTTGGGGCGTTGTCATTGGCTGCAAGTCCCATAATGCCGATTTCATCGACTCGATAGCGGGTGCCGTTGTAATTGACATAACCAGGCACATTTACAGTAACGTTAGTACCCGACGGCATGGCATGCCAACTGGTAATCTTGGCTACGGTTTCACCTGTGGTGTTAAGCGTCGTGAGCTCATATTTGAAAGTGCCGTCGTTGAAAGTCGTTTGGGCACTTGCCGTCATGGCAAGAAGCGCCATAATTAGGAGTAATGATAATTTCTTCATGATGGTTTTATTTTTGTTTATTGTTTGTTGCTAATGATGTGAAAATATAGTGAATAATAAGTAAACAGGCAATAAAAGAAGATTTTTTGCCCATTTTCTTCTTTAAAAAGTCAGAGGCAGCCCAATTTTGCATTGCCTCAATTGCCGAGCATGATGGAGTAGACGGCGGTGACGTCGCCGCTGGTGATGTGGCCGTCATTGTCGACGTCGCCATTGACAAGGTTTGACGTGTCGCTATTGAGCAGGTAGTCGTAGAGCGCGGTGATATCGGCACTGCTAACGTGCCCGTCGCCGTTCACGTCGCCAGCAATGGCCGAGCGCTTGATTTCAACATGACCATCCCAATAATCACCATTAACCATAATGCATCCACCACTGCCCACAACACCATCGGCGGGTGATGCCACATAGCAGTTGACGAGATTCAGGCCTTTGTAACCATTATGGTCACTGCCAACATCTAAGTATTCGGTAGTCACATCGGCGTTGTCGATGGTAAGGCATTCTTCATAATCCTCACTCATAATATCATGTGCATACAGTGTGCAATCCTTGATATAGGACATTGTAGCATCATTGGTCAAGTGGTCGCGGACGCTAAGGTAGAGCGCACCGCCACAGTCGAGAGATCCTGAGCCATAAAGTGTGAAGCCATGCGACTCTTTCACGTTGATGGCGATGGTGTTATCATTAGCAAGAATCTTGTTTTCGCCCACAAGTTTGATTTTCAGGTTGGCGGGAGCACCATAAGCAGTTGAGATTGCGCACTCCGTGAGTCCCCTCTGGTCGATAGTGGCGTTGTCAAGCGTCAAGGTGTTGGTACTCGGCTCATAGGTCACCGACCCGCTGATGCCGGTACCGGTAACGCCGTCCTTGTTTGCGTCGGTCACGCGCACCCCGTTAATCCACAGATTGTAGACACCGGTGAAATAACCTGGATTGCTGGGACCACCATCAATGTGGGCATATTCTATATCAACATGGTTGGGATCATAGGTGGTACCTGCACCGCCAACGAGTTTGGTACAGCCATAGAACATTTCATCCACATGCTCAGGATTTACATATTCAGTGCTCCAATTATCACTCACGATGATGGTGGTTAGATTAGAACAATTATAAAACATACAGAGCATAATTCTTCTAATTGGCAACTCAGTTGATGTGTTGAAACTGCTCAAATCAAGAGATGTGAGATTACGACAGCCGTTGAACATGAGCTGAAAGTCATGTACTTTTGATGTATTGAACCCTTTTAAGTCCAAGTCTGTAAGATTTCTGCAGTCGCAGAACATATACGACATTTTGGTTACCTCGCTGGTGTTGAGATAATTCATGCCGATAATAGTTGTGAGGTTTTCCATACTAGCCATCCAGTAAGCAGTACTGGTGGGGCGGGCCTGTGCAAACGATGGGTCGAAAACCACTCGCGTTACATTGTTGTGAATACTGTACCATTCTGGTAAATTCTGCCCTTCATTCATGCCATAGGCTCCACCGGGTTTTGTGTCGTAATAGAAGGTGAGCGTGGTGGTGGTTGGGTTGTAAATCGCGTAAGGTTCTTCCGCCCATGCAGCAATGCATGCCGCCATCGTCACAAATAAAATAAGAAATCTTTTCATAAGTATGTCGTTTTTGAGTTTATTAGCTTGATTCTATTTTATCGCTTCAAAGTTAATAAAAATTTACGAATTATAGAATAATAGGGCAATAAAATAGCAAAATAGTAGCAAAATGGCATTATTATCTCAAATTGCTAAATGATTCATAAATTGTTGACATCAAAAAAACTTACAACTTATAACTAACAACTGAAAACTTTTATCTATCGTTGGATAAGATAGGCTGTGCTTCGGAAATAAAAATCAAAAAATTCTTCTTTGATTTTGTCGTTGGATAAAATGCTCACGCTCGCAAGGCATTGTGCAAGCACAGCTTTGTCTCGCTTAATCGCATTTTTCTCTCAGCTTGCACTATCGTTGGATAAGATAGGCTGCGCTTCGGAAATAAAAATCAAAAAATTCTTCTTTGATTTTGTATTTCTCTCAGCTTGCACTATCTTTGCAATAGTTTTATAAAAATACCGAAATATGCGGCAATATTGGATTAATTTTAAAGGGAAACAAGAAGGGCCAATGTCGATAGAGCAGATGGCTCAAATGGGAATAGACGAGAGCGCCTACGTGTGGCATAGCGGCCTGCCCGATTGGGTAAAGATTACCAGCGTGCCCGAACTCAAAGATATGCTTGCTGGCCTGCCGAGCGCCGATGTGCCCCAGGCAACCGAAATCGAGAATGACGCACAACAAGCACCTGTTGAGGTTGAGGAGAACGTGCCCGACGAGGTTCCCAGCCTCGACGTTGTGGACGATTCACCAGCCACGGGAGCGCCCTACTTGCAGCAGCCCTATGCTGCCGCCGAGCCCGTTGTTGCTCCCGGCGAACCTGCTCCTGAATGCCCTCCTACCAACCTAGTGTGGGCTATCATAGCCACTATCTTGTGCTGCTCGATTCCCGGCATCGTGGGCATTGTGTTTGCATTCCTTACCAAGAAATACTACCGCGAAGGAGATCTTGCCAAAGCCCGTCGCATGAGCGACTATGGCGCTTGGGCAGTGATTGCCTCAATTATCCTTGGACTTATCTCGATGCCTCTCTCGTGTGCCGTTCAGATGGCAAGCATGGGAAGCAGCTTTGGCATGTAGTACAGCAGTGATGAGCACGAAGAGGATAGTGCTTGTGCCGCTAGCGGCACTGATTGTGCTGATAGGGGTTGTGGTGTATTTCAACTTCGACCCTTCAAACCCCACACTGAGCAAATTTTTTCCCAAGTGTCCGTTCTACAGTCTGCTGGGCTTGAAGTGCCCTGGCTGTGGCACCCAACGCGCCATCCACGCGATGCTAAACGGCGACCTTGCCGGTGCCGCCCACTACAACGCTCTGCTACTCGTTGCCCTGCCACTGATAGGCCTATACCTACTTGCCGACGTGCTTAAAAAGCGATGGCCAGGTCTTAACAATGCCTTGAATCACCCCGTGAGCATAGGCATCCTGCTGGTGACAGTGGTAGCGTGGCTAGTGCTTAGAAATATTTTTGGATGGTGATTTTTAATGCACAACTCACAATGCAAAAAGGGGCTGCACCTTCTAAACAAAGACATACAAACACTTTAAAGTAACACTTAACGCTTGTGCTTTTCTCGATAATAACAGTGACCTATAACGCGGCATCGGTGCTGCCTCCCACCCTCAAGAGTGTGGCGGAGCAGTCGTTCCGTGACTTTGAATACCTCGTGATTGACGGTGCATCGAGCGACGACACGCTGCGGCTCGTCGACGAGGCAGCGATAGCAGGGACTGTGGTGTGGAGCGAGCCTGATAAGGGTCTATATGATGCGATGAACAAGGCGATAGACCGTGCCAAGGGCGACTACCTGATCTTCTTAAATGCCGGCGACGCATTTGCCAGCGCCGAGACGCTTGCCACGATTGCCGAAAAAGCACAGGATGCTCCCGACGTAATATACGGACAGACTCAGCTCGTGGATGCCGACAGGAACGTGGTGGGCATGCGTCATCTCACTGCACCCAAGCACCTCGACTGGGAGAGCTTTAAAGACGGAATGCTGGTGTGCCACCAGGCATTTATCGCGCGCCGCGAATTGTGCCCCCACTACGACATGAGCTACCGCTTCAGTGCCGACTACGACTGGTGCATTAAGGTGCTGCGCAAGAGCGCCAACTGTGCCTGTGTGGGTGACACTCCCATCATCAGCTTCCTGACCGACGGCCTAACCACCAAGAACCACAAACGTTCGCTCAAGGAGCGCTACCGCATCATGTGCCACTACTATGGCACCTTGCCAACGATGCTGCGGCACGTGAAGTTTGCGTTGCGACATTTTGGTCGCAAACTAGGAATAAAAAAGAATCATTAATGTCAGGGGAAAGTGGAAATAGCTTGACAAACAAAGTCTTGATTCTTTCATACTCCCCCTTACCCCCTCTATCTTAGAGGGGGAGCTGACAAATGCAGTAGTAATAAAAAACCAAGCCCACCAAGTAATAAAATGGCGTTGCGAACTAATTATCAGCAAAATACAAGGTTTTATTGTGTTTATTACCGGATACTAATAAAAAAGAATGGCTAGGAAAACCTAGCCACTCTTAGTTACTTACTCATAGTCATTCTTATTTCTTGCGGCGTGATTTCTTCATGAACTTGTCGTAGTTGCCGACAGGTTCCTGATCTTTCTTGCTACGGCCCTTGAAGCCACGCTCGGCATCGCGTCGGGTGCGTCGCTCATTGCGCCGGTGCTGCTCGCGCCCCATTGCCTCGAACTTAAGACGCCTGCGCTCGGCACGGTTCCTCTTCACCTCGCCCTCAAGACTGATGGCTGAATAGTCCTTGTGGGCATCGGCAATCTCAAGATAGAGCCGCTTGCCGTAGAAATCGCTGTTGCGCAATGCATTAATGACCTTGTGAGCCTCGCCCTGCTGCACGTCGAAGAGCGAGTAGTTGGTCAAGAGGTCGATGCGACCGATGCCAATGTGCTGCCCCGAAGCATTGGTGTTGATGAGGCGGATGAGATCGGGTGCATAGAAGCCGTGAGCCTTGCCCACATTAATGAACACGCGGTCGTAGCCTTCCTCGCCAGTGCGACGGTCCTTCTCGCCGTTGGGCTTGCGGTTGCGCTCGTTGCGCGGCTGCTTCTCACCACGCTTGCGCTCTTTTTTCTCGGGCACAAAATCGATGACTGGCGCCTTCTTGTAGTAGTCGAGCATGCGGTTGAACTCGAGCGAGAGCAGACGCTTAATGACGTCCTCTCCACTGAGCCAAGAAAGTTTCTTGAGCACATTGGGCAGATAGGGTGCAATCTCTTCCTCGCGCACCTCGACGTTCTCGAGACGGTCGGCGAGATTGAAAAGCTGCTTCTCGATAATTTCCTCGGCCTTGGGCACCTCGCGGCGCTCAAATTCCTTGCCAATGTGCTTCTCGATTTGGCGCAGCTTGCTGCGCTCGCGGCTGTGTATGATGGCGATGGAAATACCCGTCTTGCCAGCACGGCCCGTGCGTCCACTGCGGTGGTTGTAGATGTCGTTGTCATCAGGCAAACTGTAGCTGATGATGTGAGTCAGGTCGTTCACATCGAGGCCACGAGCTGCCACATCGGTAGCAACCAGCAGTTGCAGGTTGCGCTCGCGGAACTTTTTCATCACGGCATCGCGCTGTGCCTGCGACAAGTCGCCGTGTAGTGCGTCGGCGTCATATCCATCCTGAATGAGCTGTGAAGCCACCTCTTGAGCACTGGCGCGCGTGCGACAGAAAACTATACCATAGATGCGTGGCAGGTAGTCGACAATGCGCTTGAGCGCCAAATACTTGTCGCGAGCATTTACCATATAGTAAAGGTGGCGCACATTGGCTGAGCCCTCGTTGCGAGTGCCAGCAACAAATTCCACCGGTTCGTGCATATAGTTCTTGGCTATATCGGCGATTTCACGAGGCATAGTGGCGCTGAAAAGCAGCATCTTGCGCTCGTCGGGCACATGACTCAGAATCTCATTGATGTCGTCGACAAATCCCATATTGAGCATCTCGTCGGCCTCGTCGAGGATGACGGTGCGCACATCATCGAGCTTCACCACACCACGCCTGATGAGGTCCTGCAAGCGGCCCGGAGTGGCAACAATCACCTGCACTCCGCGCTTCACCGCCTTGATTTGAGGCTCGATGCTCGCACCACCATAGACAGCCAGCACCTCCAACCCATCGATAAAGCGTGAGTAGTCCTCAAGGTCGGTCTTAGTCTGCAGACAGAGCTCACGCGTAGGGTCGAGGATAAGCGCCTGAGTGGCACGCGACGATGTGTCGATGCGCTGCAACATGGGCAGACCAAAAGCCGCAGTCTTGCCAGTTCCCGTCTGTGCTAGTCCCACCACGTCGCTCTCCTCGTTGAGCAGGTGAGGTATTACCATTTCCTGGATGGGCATTGGTTTCTCATAACCCATCAGTTCGATAGCGCGCAACAGGTCGTCGCGCACGCCTAAATCTTTGAAAGTTGCCATTATAGAGAGTTGATTTTTTTATTTTGGGTGCAAAGGTAGGCATTTTCTCTAGAAAAATTCTTGTTTTTAAGTTTTTAATTGTATTTTTGCAACTTAGAAAGTGGGCTCTTCCCCACCCTTAAATATTATTCACCCTTTAAAACCTTACAACTACGAGCAGCATCAGCAAGTGGCGTATAGAGGACAGCGCCGAAATGTATAACATCACTGGTTGGGGCCTCAAGTACTTCTCAATCAATGAAAAAGGTCACATGACAGTGACTCCGAAGCAGACCTACACCGGTGTCGACCTGGTGGAAGTGATGGACGAGCTCAGGCAGCGCAACATAGGTGCGCCAGTGCTGCTGCGCTTCCCCGACATCCTCGACAACCGCATCGAGAAAATTTCGAGCTGCTTCAAGAAAGCCGCCAAGGAATATGACTACCAAGCCAAGAACTTCATCATCTACCCCATCAAGGTGAACCAGATGCAGCCCGTGGTGGAGGAGATTGTGAGTCATGGCCGTAAGTTCAACATAGGCCTTGAGGCTGGTTCGAAACCTGAACTACATGCTGTGTTGGCAATGAACATGGGCAAGATCACTGAGAATTCGCTCATAATTTGCAACGGTTACAAGGATGAGAACTATATAGAACTCGCGCTGCTGGCGCAGAAGATGGGTCGTCGCATCTTCCTCGTGGTTGAGAAACTGAACGAGCTCAAGCTCATCACATCGGTTGCCAAGCGCCTGAACGTGCGCCCCAACGTGGGCATCCGCATCAAGCTCTCGAGCAGCGGCAGCGGCAAGTGGGAAGAGAGCGGTGGCGACCGCAGTAAGTTCGGCCTGAACACCAGCGAGTTGCAAAGCGCGATGGAGTTTCTGCAAGACAAGAAGATGGTTGACTGCCTCAAACTCATCCATTTTCACATAGGCAGCCAAGTGACCAAGATTCGCCGCATCAAAAACGCACTGCGCGAGGCATGCCAATTCTATGTGCAGCTGTCACAACTTGGCTTCGACATTGATTTCATCGACATTGGTGGCGGACTTGGCGTAGACTATGACGGCACCCGCAACAGCGCGAGCGAGAACAGCATGAACTACTCTATCCAAGAGTATGTAAACGACTCGGTGTACCAGCTCGTGGACTCTTGCAACAAGCACGGGCTCAAGCACCCCAACATCATCACCGAGAGCGGTCGCAGCCTAACTGCACACCACTCGGTACTCGTTGTAGAGGTGCTCGAGACAGCTAGCCTGCCACGCTGGGACGACAAGGAGGACCAGCTGCGTGACGACGAGAACGAACTTGTGCGTGACCTGTATGAAATCTACGACAAGATAAACATGGCGCGACTGCTCGAGGACTGGCACGACGCGCTGCAAATCAGGGAAGAAGCTCTCGACCGCTTCAGCTTGGGACTGCTTGACCTGCGCACTCGTGCGATGGTCGAGAAACTGTTCTGGAGCGTAGCCCGCGAGGTGAACATGCTCGTGAGCGACATGAAGCACGCCCCACAAGAGCTACGCAGCGTGGCGAAAATGCTTCCCGAGAAATACTTCTGTAACTTCTCACTATTCCAGTCACTGCCTGACTCTTGGGCGATTGACCAGGTGTTCCCCGTGGTGCCTTTGGGCCGCCTCAACGAGCGTCCCGACCGATTTGCCACCCTTCAGGACATCACTTGCGACAGCGACGGTAAGATAGGCAACTTCATCTCCAACCAGGGATTCTCACACTTCCTGCCAGTTCATCAACTCAAGGATGGCGAGCACTACTATCTGGGCGTGTTCCTCGTAGGTGCCTACCAAGAGATTTTGGGTGACTTGCACAACCTATTTGGCGATACCAATGCCGTGCACATCGATGTGTACAAAGACCACTATGAGATTGACCAAGTGATTGACGGCGAGACCGTTGCCGAAGTGCTTGACTACGTGCAGTTCAGCCCTAAGGAACTGGTGCGCAATGTGGAGTCGTGGGTTGCGGAGTCGATACGCACCAAGAAGATTACTGCCGACGAAGGTAACGAGTTTGTGCGCAACTACCGCTCGGGTCTATACGGCTACACCTACTTAGAGAAAGAATAATCTTGACTAATGTACAATTCATATAATTCATTATATTCCTTTTAACCCCTCCCATTATGAAAAGAGCGATTTTATTGATTATTGTGGCGCTAGTGGTGGCGAGTGTGCCAGCTAGCGTTGATGCCAAGAGCAAGAAGAAGAGAGGAAAACGTCGTGCTGCTACTGAGCAGGTGTGGACCCACATCAGCGGAACGTACAGCTTCTCTGATGGAGAGATCTATGTCATGGTTGACCATTTCCAGGGAGAAAGCAAGGCAACCATTGGCAAGGCGGACTATAGCGAGTCGAATGACTATCCATGCACAGTCAATGAGAAGTCGGGCTTGATCACCATATATGATGATGCAGGTCAAGTCATCTTTACAGGTAAGATGTACCGTGGCGGCAATCAGCTAAAAGGCACTCTCAACGGCAAGAAAGTAGTGCTCGAGGGTATGTGCGGCGCCTGATAGCTAAGCCAAAAACTTTTAACCAAAGTGGGCTCAAATCGAGTCCACTTTTTTGTGTCATCATGAAAGAAAATCCACAGGTTATGCAACAATCTTCAACCCACGTTTTTCTAGATGGCAAAAAATTGCTATCTTTGCAGCTTGAATTGGAAAATTAATCTACATTTATAATACATTATGAACACTTTGGCTACTAAGTACGACCCTAAAGCGGTCGAAGACAAATGGTATAAGTACTGGATCGACAACGACTTATTTAAGTCGGTGCCCGATGAGCGCGAACCTTACACAATCGTGATTCCACCACCCAATGTGACTGGTGTGCTTCACATGGGCCACATGCTCAACAACACCATCCAGGACATCTTGATGCGACGCGCGCGCCAAGAGGGCAAGAACGCCCTGTGGGTGCCTGGTACCGACCACGCTAGCATCGCCACCGAGGCCAAAGTTGTAAAACGCCTCGCCGAGCAAGGCATCAAGAAGACCGACCTCACCCGCGACGAGTTCCTGAAGCACGCATGGGACTGGACTCATGAGCACGGTGGCATCATCCTGCAGCAGCTGCGCAAACTTGGCGCTTCGTGCGACTGGAGCCGCACAGCCTTCACTATGGACGAGATTCGCAGCGAGAGCGTACTCCGCGTCTTTGTTGACCTCTACGAGAAGGGTCTCATCTACCGCGGCTTGCGTATGGTAAACTGGGATCCCAAGGCACAGACTGCTCTGAGCAACGAGGAGGTAATCTATCGCGAGGAGAAGAGCAAGCTCTACTACCTCAAGTACTACGTTGCCGACGATGACATGAGTGGTGAGACTGGCGCTGAGGGCGAAATCGTGCACCGCGACGAGCAGGGCCGCCGCTACGCAGTGGTAGCCACTACCCGTCCCGAGACCATCATGGGTGATACCGCCATGTGCATCAACCCCAAGGATCCCAAGAACCAATGGCTCCGCGGCAAGAAGGTGATTGTGCCCCTCGTGAACCGCGTTGTTCCTGTGATTGAGGACCGCTACGTTGACATCGAGTTCGGTACTGGTTGCCTTAAGGTGACTCCTGCCCACGACGTTAACGACTTCATGCTCGGCAAGAACCACAACCTCGAGACTATCGACATCTTTAACGCCGACGCCACCATCAGCGAGCAGTCGCCACTCTATGTGGGCATGACACGCGACGAGGTGCGCAAGGTGATTGTTGTTGACCTTGAAAACGCCGGCTTGATGGAGAAGGTTGAAGACTATGATAACAAGGTTGGTTACAGCGAGCGCAACAGCGACACTGCAGTTGAGCCTCGCCTGTGCATGCAATGGTTCATAAAGATGCAGCACTTTGCCGACATCGCGTTGCCACCTGTAATGAACGACGAAATCAAATTCTTCCCTCCAAAATATAAGACAACTTACCGTAATTGGCTTGAGAATATCCAGGACTGGTGCATCAGCCGCCAGCTGTGGTGGGGACACCGCATCCCAGCCTACTTCCTGCCATCGACCGACGAGCAGGATGAGAAATTTGTAGTTGCTCTCACCAAGGAAGAGGCGCTCGAGAAGGCACACAAGATGCCAGGCTACGAGAACATCACCATCGACGACCTGCGTCAGGACGAGGATGCCCTCGACACTTGGTTCAGCTCTTGGTTGTGGCCTATCTCTCTCTTTGACGGGATACGCAATCCCGGCAATGAGGAAATCAAGTACTACTACCCCACTGCCGACCTGGTGACAGCCCCCGACATTATCTTCTTCTGGGTGACTCGCATGATTATGGCAGGTTATGAATTTGTTGGCGACATGCCATTCCGCAACGTTTACTACACTGGTATCGTGCGCGACAAGCTAGGTCGCAAGATGTCGAAGTCGCTTGGCAACAGCCCCGACCCAATCGAACTCATTGACAAGTTTGGCGCCGACGGCGTTCGCATGGGCATGATGCTTAGCGCTCCTGCAGGCAACGATATCCTCTTCGACGAGGCATTGTGTGAGCAGGGCCGCAACTTCAACAACAAGATTTGGAATGCTTTCCGCCTCGTTAAGGGATGGGAAGTTGCTGATATCGAGCAACCCGAACACAGCCGTCTGGCTATCGAGTGGTTCAACGCACAACTCAACAGCACCCTCGCCGAGGTGAAGGACCTCTTCACCAAGTTCCGCATCAGCGATGCACTGATGGCAATCTACCGCCTGTTCTGGGAGGACTTCTCGGCACTCTATCTCGAGATTGTTAAGCCCGCCTACCAGCAGCCCATCGACAGCAAGACGCTGGAAGCAACACTAGGTTTCTTCGACAATCTGTTGCGCCTCATTCACCCATTCATGCCATTCATCAGCGAGGAGTTGTGGCAACACATCAGCGAACGCAAGGAAGGCGAGAGCGTGATGTATGCCCTGCTGCCTGAGCCACAAGCCGTGAACGAGTCTGCAATCAAGGCTATGAATGAAGCACGAGAGATAGTTACTGCCGTGCGCAACGTACGCGCCAGCAAGAATATTGCCAACAAGACTATGCTCCAATTGCAGGTGGCAAGCGCCGACTGGACCAACGAGTTCCAACCCGTAATCCTCAAACTCGCCGGCCTTGATGCCATCGAGAGAGTTGAGAGCAAAGATCCTGCCGCTGCTTCGTTCCTGATTGGCACCACCGAGTTTGCCGTGCCACTGCACGACAACATCAACGTTGTCGAGGAGATTGAGAAACTCGAGAAAGAACTGGAATATGCCCAGGGCTTCCTCGCCAGCGTGGAGAAGAAACTCAGTAACGAGCGCTTCGTTGCCAACGCTCCCGAGGCTGTAGTCGCTGCCGAACGCAAGAAACAGGCCGACGCTCAGAGTAAAATCGCCACACTGCAAGAGACACTCGCAGCACTCAAGGGATAAATTTCCTGGAAACTTAAAATTAGATATAAGAAAAGGGGGCATCGGCCCCCTTTTCTTGTTCTATATTATACTATCCATCAAATAAATAAAAATAACGGCAGCAGGACGAACGAGAGACTCACAGTTGTCATGAAGATTGCCGGAATGAGAGTTATCCAGTAACACTTTTTGTACTTATAAAGGAAGATGGTAGCGGTCCACAACGTGAATACCGATAGGGTCTGGTTTGACCACCCGAAGTATTGCCACAGCATGTTGAAACCATTGGGATTGGCAAGTTGCCAAATGAGCAGAACAAGCACTGCCGCAAACATAGGCACAGCAATCATCAAGCGCTTTGCGATGGGCTTTTGATCAAATTTCAAAAAGTCGGCAATGATAAGGCGGGCACTGCGCAACGCTGTGTCGCCACTAGTGATTGGCGCAGCCACTACACCCAACATTGCGAGGATGCCACCTGCCACGCCAAGCCAACTGCTGCACACGAGCTTCACCACCGCAGGAGCATTGAAATATTGTATTAACGACTTTCCATCGGTATTGCCCACTTGGGCCAAGAACTCGTTGACAGCGTCCTGAGGGAGTACCTCACGCCAGCCACCACTATAGAAGAACCACGATGAAACAGCCGCCCATACCAGCGCTACAAATCCCTCGGTAATCATCGAACCGTAGAAGACCGGACGCCCCAGTTTCTCGCTCTTGAGGCAACGTGCCATGAGGGGGCTCTGCGTTGCATGGAAACCACTGATGGCGCCACATGCGATAGTGATAAACATGGCGGGGAACAGCGTATACTTAGCCATATAGGCCTTCGCGCCAAGCAGGTCGGTGCCGCCGCTTTGCTGTGCACTCATCCAGGAGTCCATATTGCCGATATTCCATACTTCAGGAATGTGAGGCATCTTAATGAGCAGGCAAACAAACAGACCTATAGCCATAAAAATCAATGCTATGGCAAATATTGGATAAATCTTGCCAATGATTTTGTCGATAGGCAGTAGTGTGGCGATGATGTAATAGATAAAAATCACTACAAACCACATGATTTCGTTTCCGCCTATGCCAGCAAGAATTGAAGCTGGGCTATAGACAAACACCGCGCCCACCATCAAGAGCAACAGCATGGAGAACACCAGCATGATGATGCGCATTACTTTGCCCATGTACTTGCCCACAAGTTCGGGAAGGCCAGCACCGTCATGGCGTAGCGACATCATACCACTGATGTAGTCGTGAACCGAACCAGCAAAGATGCAACCAAACACAATCCACAGGTAGCTCGCAGGACCAAACCATGCGCCCATTATGGCGCCGAAGATAGGTCCCGTCCCAGCGATGTTGAGGAACTGTATCATAAACACCTTCCAAGTGGGCAAAGGGATATAGTCCACTCCGTCGGGGTGAGCCAGAGCTGGAGTCTGTCGGTCGTCAGGACCAAAAACACGCTCTATCACGCGACCATATATCAAGTAGCCCAACACCAGGGCGACAATACTAATAAGGAAGGAAACCATATTTAAGCTATAAGTAGTAAGTAAAAAAAGAAAAAATAATAAGGTAGAGTTACTTTTTTATTGATGTAGAAATTTAATAATCGTAGTAGTAATAGTCGCGTTCCTTTGAAAGACGGTCAACATAGTCCCAGAAGAACTGGTTAATCATGTAGAACTCATTTTGGTCGGCCATCATCTCATAGCGCCGTTTCATGTCGGGATACCGCTCAAGCAAGACAAGAAGAAAACTGCGGTCGACGAGTGTTATTTGTCGGCTCACCATGTCGATTAAGAAATGTGGCACTGCCACATAGCCATAGTCGCCACCAACATTGTAGATTCCATATTTCCCAACACCAGCGGTAACTCCCTCGAAAGAGTCAATTTCGATGGGCAAATAACTAATATCAGTTGGAATATACTGGATAAAGGCTATTTTCTCGTTGAAAAACAGTGGGACATAGTTCTCAAAGATGCCGTTGAAGTAGCCTTGCAGCGAATCCTTGATGAAATGACTATTGATGAGCCACACCGAATCACCAATCGACACAACCGCACTCTGTTTCTCAATCATCTTGCGCAGTGGCTTGCTGTCTTTCTCGGTTGGCTTGAACCTGATATTAAAGGGGGAGTTAATCTCAATGTTAGGGTTCACAGCCATAGTATCGGGACCGTTAAACATTAGAGCATCCCAACTGTTGTAGACCCACAGCGTGTCACGACCATGATCGTGCTTGCGGCTTGAGTAGAACTGAGCATCGGCAATGCTTGCACACAGCGATGCCACAATCACAACAATGACTATTCTTAGTAATTTATCCATATTATTAGATAGTAAACATTCAATATATAAAGGTAACTGCCCTATCCTTTGCTCGTCGAGACATAGTTAAAAGCCTCGCAACAATTAGGTGTTGAGCACAAAAAAAGTGAGAACCAACTGCCTTGTGGCACTTGGTTCTCTCCTCGATTGAGTGACTCCTATAGGATTCAAACCTATAACCTTCTGATCCGTAGTCAGATGCTCTATTCAATTGAGCTAAGGAGCCATCATTTTTTGTTTTGCGGTTGCAAAGTTACGCACTTTTTTTGAATTAGCAATGCTTTTGGGACACTTTTTTCAAAAAAAATCACGCCATTAGCCGCATGATGCTGTATAGCAGAGTATTAGAGTAGCCACGTAGCCACAGCCCAAATGACAAAAATCGCGAGGGCAATGAGCGAGGGCACCGCAAGTGTCTTATAGTTGACAATGTAATAAGTGGGCTTAGGAGCGTCAATCTTCTCGGGCTTCTCCTCGGCAACTGCGAGTTTGTGCTCATCAACTGGCTCAACTGGTGCCTCCACTTCGTTAAACAAATTAGCTTTCATATCAACAGTGATAAAATTATTATTATGGCGCAAATTTAAGCAGAATTTTTCATTTATCACACTAACCGCCAAATTATTTTTCATTTTTCAACTCTATGAAGCCGTTTTGACCTGAACAATAGTTAAAAAACAGAAATGGACTTCGTGTAACGAGCCGTCCCTTAATGTGATTTGGTGTTAGCCCAATTCGCTCTTTAATTTTTAATGATGTTTCAGATGCCACTGTGATAAACAAAACCCAGACAATTCAAGTCCTCGTCGTAGAACTTAACCCATTTTGAGTTGCTCGCCTCAAAGTATAGGCGCTCACTGGCAAACGGCAGGCAATGCCAATTTGATGCCTAAGCCTTTCGCACGCAAGAAATAATTATTTAAAGAGAAATACTTGAATTATGCGTCAATCTTGATGCCGCCTTGCTTACCGCAGATGTAGTTGATGGGATGGTCGATGCCCTGGTGTATCAAGCCGTTGATAACCAGTGGCTGGCCAGGAATGAAGCCCTGGCACTTGAAGGTGTCGCCCACAGCGAGTTTGGCACGCAGCGACGCCACAACGACATACTCGTTATCGCCTCTATACTCCAGCGTCACCACTCGTCCTGGATGCCACCGCAGCGTGAGGCGAGCTCCATGCCGCAGGGTGTCGCTGTCGATGTAATGAGAGTCAAAGATTTGCGACGCTGCTGTGTTGCTCAGGTTGCGACAAAAGTCGTCCCAGTCGCGGTATCCTACATAGCGCGCGAGCACGTTGAGAGTGAAGCGGCGGCTCGTGTTATAGCCGTCACTGTAACCCCACAGGCGCTTAAGGGTGTTGGTAGAAATATTTTCACCATTGGCATTGGCGATAGCCTGCGCCAGTAAGACAAAATCGCTGGGTAGTCGCATGGCGCGCCCCGCCTTCTCTTCCACTTGCTTCTCGAGTGCATTAAGCGCCTCTTCCACCTCGGCTACTATTATCGTTTCTTTTACCATTATCAGACATCAGTTATCAGATTTTAGAATCTTGACCTTCTCTCACTGCAAAATTACAACTTTTCCTCCACTGTGCAACACTTATGTAAAATAAGAACTCGAAAGGATAAGGTTTTCTCTAAGAAAAAGCATTATTTTGCATCAGTGACCACGAGATGCAGCTGCAGACAACCATTATAATGATGACTCGCAGCTCACACACTGAGAAAAAGTTTGCAAGTTTGAAAAGATTTCTTGAATTTTCGCTGTGAGATGAAAAGCCGTTCCAAGAGAGGCACAAAGGCTTCACCACATCTACATATTCCAGGAAGCGTTAAGCTCCGTTCCGCGGCTTGTGAATCTCGACAATTCATTTAGGTGACACGGAATGAGAAACTAACGACACTCCTTCTAGCATGGGCAGCCATTACTTTATCAATGGCTACATAATATAGAGGTGTGAGCTGTTTTTTCTCGTGGTCACCAGGCAGTCCAAAGCCACAAGCCCACGAAGCAAAATCCAGGCTCGCACTTTTATTTTGTACATTGTCGTGAAAAGTGGATATGGAAAGCCCATCGACTCCAGAGAAAAAACAAAGAGAACACCGAAACGCTTGAAAGGGAGTAGGCAATGTATTTATAACAATTATAAAGACACTGCAATTATCAACGTTTAGTTCGACAATAATGATCTTTGAAATAAAATAATCAACAACTAATATTCAAGATATGAAATTTTACATATTTATCAATGATGAACAGCAAGGTCCATTCACAATCGATGAGCTTGCGAATAAACGAATCACACCCAACACTGAAATATGGACCGATGGCATGGACGATTGGACATTTGCATCCGAAGTACCAGAACTTGCCACAGTAATAACAAGAACAAGAGCTGTTCCACCAGCACGTAAAAGACGTCCCAAAACAGCACAAGAGCCTATAGTTAGATCAAGACCTGTGTCAAGAGCTGCGTCAAGGTCTAAAGATGCCGAAATAGATGATGAGATCACCTTTTTAGGCTACACATTCAACAAAAGGAAGTTTTTCACCACTGTTAGTGTTGTTGCAGTAATACTGTTACTTATAATTACCAACCCCTCACAACAGCGACATAGCGAAGCTGTGCATGAGAATCTCACAGCACATCTAAATAGTAATGTGGATCAGGCTACAAATGCTGCTGGAGGATTAGGTGATTTGATAGGTGGAGTAGCCAAGGCCTTTACAGGGTTAGGCACTGGTCTGGCGTCAACTTTTGTGACTCGTTCCAACTTTTTGATATGTTCTGTAGGGCACATTGGCAATAAAACTGTGTCGTTTGGCATCTTGGGCATGGTATTCACTTTCGACGGATGGATTGACCAAACCTATGGTGTTGCCAATGGTCTAGGCAACGCAGCCCAATCTTTAGGCAACGCTATTGAAGCTCTTGACAAATTAGACAACTATACAAAGAAAAAGAAAAGAGATGACAATGACTATTAACTCCCATTCGATCAATAAGAATAATGAGCTGTATCGTAAATCTCATTGAGAGCGACCAATAATAGCCAGTATATGTCATTATAATATTTTTTTCAATATAATAACGATTATGGATAACTATCAACAACAGTCAGAGTCCATAACGACTCAATACACACAAGAGTATCAATCTTATTATCGGCCTCCAGAGGAGAACATAGGGAAGAAAGGTCTCATATTCTCTATTTTGGGATTAATATTAATTTGGTTCCCAATACTAGATATTATCTTTTGGGTGAAAGGTGCTAAAAAATCCTATAAAGGCTACAAAGAAAACTCGGGTCGTAATCAAGCTGTCGCTGGATTAGTCTTCACTGCTATTGCAGCTCATTTATATCTCTTGTTTTTATCTTATTTGTTTCTAGCACTGTATGGTCTGATATGGGGAGCTAGTTTTGCTCATCGCCTTGGAGCATTCTAAATAAAGAACAAAAAGAGTTTTTATTAGAAGTTACAACCTCCAAGATATTAATATACAATGAAATTAGAATTCTTTTTTTTAATATGAATAATTATCATTCATCATCCACCAATAAACCTAAGTTTATTCAATTTCTTGTCAAAAAGGCATTTACTATTGCACTGACCGCATTTGTGCTTAGCTATTATTTTACGGCCCTTACAATAATTGCTTGGATTGTGTGGTTTGTTGGAGTAATTGGCTGCTTTTTTGCAATTAAAGAAACACAACAGGGTAAAAGAACTCTTGTAAGTTGTGTGCTATTAGCTGTAGCCTTTGGCAACCTCTTGTTATGGACGATGCTCAGTATCCCTGGTATATTTGGAGGATGGGCAGTACTCCAATTTACTGCGATTTTTTATAGTTTTATTTTTTAGGGCTTTCACTTATTTAATATATCAATATGTCAACAGATAAGAACCCCAAACAGACAGTAAGGCATACAACTACTCAACCTCCACAACACGCTGCTTCACGGCCACCTCAACGAGCTGCCTCGCGACCACCTCAGCGCACTACCTCACAACCACCTCAGCGCACTACCTCACAACCACCTCAACGTGCCATCTCGCAACAAGTACCACAGCGAAATGTCTTGCCAAAGTCACATCAAGCAGATGTCAAACAGTCATTTGACTTCACAAGTGTTTTGGATAGGTGTATAGAGCTTGCTATGAACGTATTAAATAGGTGTATAGAACTTGCTATGGGCGTAATGAACTCAATATTTTCTTTCATCTTGTCGTGGTTTCCCGATCAACGCTCTGCTTCTCAGCCACCTCAACGTACAACTTCCCAACCTCCACAACACGCTGCTTCACGGCCACCTCAACGTGCAACTACCCAACCTCCACAACACGCTGTTTCACGGCCACCTCAACGTGTAACTTCCCAACCTCCACAACACGCTGCTTCACGGTCACCTCAACGTGTAACTTCCCAACCTCCACAACACGCTGCTTCACGGCCACCTCAACGTGTAACTTCCCAACCTCCACAACACGCTGTTTCACGGCCACCTCAACGTGCCGCTTCGCGACAATCGCTACGGCGAAATGTCTCGCCAAGGCCACAACATACAGTTGCCAAGCAACCTATTGACTTCACAAGCCTTTTGGTTAGGTATATTGGGCCTGTTTTGGGTGTATTGGGCTTAATACTTGCATTCAGCTTGTCGTGGTTTCCCGAGGGGATCGCGAGCCTTATTGTTGCAGTTGCAGGAGTGTATTTTTCTTATAAGGAGTACAAAAAAGCATTCACAAGTTATGTGCCGACTAGTGGTCTCTTTATATCGATTGTGGCAATTACAATCATTGTTTTAGCAATGACTACAATAGGTTTTGCTTATAAACATGCCTTTTACAGGTGTGACAATTTATTGGATGCTATCTCGAATCTTAGCCAAGCAAATAATGTACTTAATAATGTTTTCCATTTTTAATATATATATCTAATTATGAAATTCTATGTAGTTATCGATGATGAGCAGCAGGGACCTTACACAATAGATGAACTTGCTAATTTTGGCATCACTCCCGAGACTGAAGTGTGGACCGAAGGTATGGACGACTGGGGCACTGCTGCCGATGTGCCACAACTGGACAGATTGTTTGAACAAAGGAACGATGAACCACAAGCAGAAGATGCGATTAACGATACGGTTTTCTATGTGTTTTTAGATGAAGAGCAACAAGGACCTTTCAGTATTGAAGAACTATCGGATATGGGCATCACTCCCGAAACAGAAGTGTGGGCCGAAGGCATGGATGATTGGACCGATGCTGCCAATGTGCCACAACTGAAGGATATTCTAGTCGATTATGGGGGTGAAGAAAAATATTATGAGGAGTTTGATGAAAGTGAGGCTTATTCTAGCAGTGTAGAAAAAAATACTTTTGGGAATTCTTCAAACAAAAAGTTATTATTCACAACTGCCTGTATTTTGGCATTATTGTTGATTCTCTTTTTAACCAACCCATCAAAACAAAAACATGTCGAAGTAGTGACGCAGAATATTGCGAAATACTTTAACGGTATGGTTGATAATTATACTGGTGCTATGGGGCTTGGAGATGCTGTCGGGAATATGACAAAAGCTTCAATCAATGGAATTAGTCAAGGGGAGATCTCTGAACATTTTTCAACTTCTAATTTCGTGGTTTGTTCTATAGGACATATTCGTGACCGCAATGTGTCATTTGGCATTCTTGGCATGGTGTTCTGCTTTGATGGTTGGCTTGATGATATTATCTCTGGCAATATCGATAGGAATGAATCTGCCAACATCGCTAACGATAATAATGAAATTAGTTTACCAGAAGACACTGTGTCGGCTATAGATCCTGTTGATGCAGCAGCAGAAGCTTTAGATGCAGAAGCTTTAGAAGCAGAAGCAGCAACAATAGTTGAGGGTTATCCATCAATCTATGACCAATCCACTTATCATTTCACAGGAACAATAGCGGGGTCTCCAGTCGTTATGGATATTCAAAATAATGAAGGTCAGCTTACAGGTAGCTACTTTTATCAAAAAAACGGTCCCAGAAACAGATTGCAATTAAATGGTGATATGGATTTTGAAGGAAACATTACTATTTCAGAGTATAACCCTTCTAATGGTATTAATTCAGGCTATATGGAAGGCTATCTTAATGAAGCTGGAGATTTCTCTGGTACATTTACCAATTCTAGGGGAAATTCTTACTCCTTCCATTTACACTTATAAAATGTAATGACACTTATTGTTATAAACTCTTGTGATGCCACTGCTTAAACATAGTAGTGGCATCATTTGACATACAGCAGTACTCAAGAATATGTATATGTTGGGTAATTTGTTTGATATAAGAAAATAAATTCACTCTATCCTTGTTATTATTTCAATATGTATACCTATTTTTGCACTGAATTTTGATTAAAAATCACAAGTGTCACTTTTTATTTTCAATGAAAATCGCAAGTGGCAAAATGATAAACTGCTTTAATACAGACTTCTATGCAGGAAACTAACATTTATAACTCTTCGAACTTCTTTGAGACTGAGGAGGGAGCAATAGATGCTCATTTCACTGATTTCTCGAATATCACGTGCCAGCGGTCGTGGCTGTGCCTCAAGCGTGTGAAGCGTTTTGGGCAGTGGTGGATTGTCAAGGGCGTGAACCCACAGTTTGAGCCGCGTGCAAAGGCGCAGGAAATGCTCGACAAGGAGTTTGAACGTTGCATGACGCTATGGCATCCGAGCATTGTGCGCATGATAGCGCAGCAAGAGGTTCCTACTATGGAAGGTCGCTGCATCATCGAGGAGTGGGTCGATGGCATGAGTCTCGACGCCTTTCTCGCCACAGGACCATCAGTAGAAGTGCGGCAGGACATTGCCTCACAGCTTGTTGAGACGGTGCGATACTATATGAGCAAGGGTGCGACTCACGGCAATCTCAAGGCAAGCAATGTGCTTATTACCCACAATGGTTCAAGAGTTAAAATCATTGATTTTGAACCAGAAAGCACCGACCGTCAAGCCGATTTTGCCACTCTCGCCATGCTGTTGCGAGGGTTAAGGCTACCTCGCAAATTTGGCAAGGTAATAAAGCGTTGCGAGCGAGGGGAATACCCCTCGGGCAAAGCATTGCATCACGATTTTGTTGATGTGGTAAAGAGCAACAATCGCCGTTGGCTGCTTCCGACTTTTGTGGCGGTGGTAGCCATTGGTGCAATTGCTGCCACTTTCCTGTGGGGAAGACAGAGTCAACAGACCGACGAGAAAAAGCTGCCAGCAGGTTATGTAGTAGATAGTATAGCTCCAGCTGGAGCTTCAACGGTTTTCTCCACTGTATCGAACGCCGATATATACTTGATGTCGTTCGACTTGATTACCCCAGGCAATATCCCTGATAATATTGCTGTGGATCTAGGGCTTAGCGTGAAATGGAGCAAAATGAACATGGGTGCCGATCATCCGTCAGTTAATTTTGTAGGAAGCTACTATGCTTGGGGCGACACTACTGACAGGGGTCAGTGGGGCGGACTTGACAAATATTGGCCTGAGAACAGGGCGATGCCCACAAAACCGATTAGTGGTACAGACATTGACTTTGCGCGACGGCGTTGGGGAGGCATGTGGCGACTACCCACACAGGAGGAGTGGCGCGAACTCATCGACCGTTGCGACTGGAAATATCGCAACGCGGGCGACGGCGCGGCGGGATATGTGGTGACGGGTCCTAACGGAAATATCATTTTCCTGCCTTTTGCAGGCTGGAGCGATGACGGCATCAACATGACTGATGTGGGGCGATTTGGCTACTACTGGACTGCGAGCCCTGTCACCAACGGCAAACGCATGGCACATTATGTGCTTCTCGACGAAGGAAAAATAGTCGCCGACCAAGCCCATACCGTGGACCGCATGATGGCGATAAGGCCAGTGCAGTAATTTTCAATGCAGAATTCACTATCATAATGTACAATCCTTAATTACTTATATTTTCTGTCACAGCGATTTCAAAATATTGTTTTGCTTGAGCATCAGGGGGTGTTTAACCTGCTGGCGAGAGGTGAGCGTTACGGGCAACAGTGGTTATTGAAAGGATTGAAACCTGAGTTTGCCCAGAAAAAGCTCTATATTGACCTGCTTCGAAAGGAGTTTGATATTGCCATGCAGCTTCATCACCCAAACATTGTGGGTGTGGTGAGTCTAGAAAGAGTAGAGGCTCTTGGATCACTATGCATAGTGGAGGAATGGATAGACGGTGTTACATTGCAGCAGTGGCTTGCTGGCAAGCACTCACTTGACGAGAAACTGCATGTTTTGCGACAACTGCTCACCGCTATTAAGCACTGCCACAGCATGCAAGTGATTCACCGTGACCTAAAGCCTTCTAATATAATGATAACACGTGAAGGCAATCAGGTGAGAATAATCGACTTCGGTCTTAGCGACACCAACAGCTACTCATCGCTCAAAGCTGCGGCAGGCACTGTCCATTATGTAGCACCCGAAATTCTCGAAACAGATGGTGAGATTACCGCCCAAGCCGATATCTACTCGCTGGGCATGATAATGAAGGACATGGATTTGCCAAGGCGTTATAACAATGTGATTGACAAAGCTGTGGCGGTTGACCGTGAGGCTCGGTTCAGCAATATCGCACAAGTACAGGAAGCGATAGAAAGCGCAAGAAATAGAAACACACAAAAGAAATGGCTTGTTACAGCAATTGTCGCAGTTGTGATGCTATGCTTGGCAGCGTTTTGGGGTGGTTATCACTTCAGCACCAAGCTTTTCAGAGGGCAGACGGCCTCAACAGCCCGCAGTGATTTTGACTCCGAGCAACATCGTGCCGACAGCCTTGCGCTTGCCTCTGATACTACACTCACAACAATGACGGTTGCCGAGAAGGGATTGACAGTTTTTTACCCCAAGCCAGGTGTTGCCGTGGCAGTGTCACCTATTGCTGAAAGCGATGCCGTGGACTTAGGTCTCAGCGTTGACTGGGCACCATGCAACATAGGTGCCGAGCACACTATGGGAAGGCTCATGCCTGGGGCATTCCTGCGCACAATGCCCAATCCGTATCAAGTCCTTTTCTATGGAAGAGATTACCCCGATAGCATTTTTGTGAGAAATCAACCAAGTCTTGAAGGCAGTCGGAATGATGTGGCTATGCGGCTGTGGCACGGACGATGGCGCTTGCCACTAAATAGCGATTTCTACGAGCTTACTGAGCGTTGTCAATGGCAATATTTAGAGCCGCCAGGCGACCTGCCTGGGTATCTTGTTACAGGTTCCAACGGCAATAGCATCTTCTTGCCACTGGGGGGATTTCTCTATGACACGCACTATTTCTCAATAGCTGAGAGAGGTTATTACTGGAGCTCATCATTGTCACCTGCTGGCATAAACGACCCCAAGGAGTGGGCACTTGTTCTTGACCGATATATGGTTCAGATAGAGCCTCATAGCCGTCTCAACGGCTTCCTTGTGAGACCAGTTATTGACAAAAGACCGCAAAAATAATGAGACTTACAAGCATCCTCCAGAGTAAAATTATCGTCACTTTCAACGAAAAAATCAGAAGGTGGTCCAAATTACCTGGGCCACCCTCTTCAATATGAAACATTCAACAATTTGTTGTTATTTCTCCATCTCTTTCTTGAGGCGCTCAGTGAGCATAGGCACGATCTTGTGAAGGTCGCCCACGATGCCTAGGTCGGCAACGCTGAAGATGGGAGCAAACTTGTCCTTGTTGATGGCGATGATGAAATCGCTCTCCTCCATACCGGCGAGGTGCTGGATGGCACCGCTGATACCACATGCCATGTAGAGTTGTGGACGAACGGTCTTACCAGTTTGACCTACCTGGCACTCGTGAGGCATCACGCCATTGTCGACCATTGCACGAGAGGAAGCAACCTGTCCCTCAAGCACGTCGGCAAGAGCCTGCAGCTTGTTGAATCCTTCCTTGTCGTGAACGCCACGGCCACCCGAAACGAGAATCTTAGCCTCGGCGATGTCGGCAATCTCCTTGTCGGCCTTGATGGTCTCAACCACCTTAACCTTGAACTTCGAAGTGTCGAACTTGGGAGCAAACTCAGTGATAACACCCTTGCGGCTTGCGTCGCGCTCCATCTTCTGCATCACACCGGGACGCACTGTCGACATCTGTGGACGGTTGTTGGGGCAAACGATGGTAGCCATCAAGTTGCCACCAAATGCTGGACGAGTCATGCAGAACTCCTTCTCCTCATCCTTAACAGGTTGAATCTCGAGCTTAGTGCAGTCGGCAGTAAGACCAGTCTTGAGGCGTGAAGCCAAGCGTGGAGCCAGGTCACGGCCAATGGTGGTAGCGCCGTAGAGCACAATGTGAGGCTTGCGGTCGAGAATGATTTGCGACACAGCCTGCGAATATTGCTCGCTGAGGAAGTCCTTGAGTTCGGGAGTGTCGACAACGATAACCTCGTCGGCACCAAACTTGATGAGTTCCTGAGCCTTATCTTTGATGCCACAGCCCAGAAGCATGGCAACAACTTTCTCTTCAAGCACATCGGCGAGGTCGCGAGCCTTGCCCAAAAGTTCGAAAGCAACGGGTTGGATTACACCTTCGCGTTGTTCAGCAAAAACGAATACGTTCTTATAATCTTTCTTTTCCATAGCTTCTTTACTTTTAGATGATGTGTTTCTCTTTCAGTTTATTAACGATAAGCTCAACAGCCTCTTCGGGAGTCACCTCGTGAACTTCACCGGGCTCCTTCATAGGTTTAGGGAATGAGCGGAACACCTTGGTAGGCGAGCCAGCAAGACCAAGCTTGCCTTCCTCAACGTCGATCTTATCGGCGCCCCACACTTCCACTTCCTTGTTGTAGGCGTCCATAATGCCGCTCACGCTCATGTAGCGAGGCTCGAAAGCCGAAGCGAGAACGGTCAAGAGGCACTTGCCTTCAACCTCAAGCACTTGCACGCTGTCCTCGTTCTCTTTGTGTACGAGAAGGTTGCCATTGTCAAGACGCTTAGCATCGGCAACGTAGGTGATTTGTGGCAGGTCGAGGTGCTCGGCGAGCTCGGGACCTACTTGTGCAGTGTCGCCATCGATAGCCTGACGGCCAGCGATGATGAGGTCATAGTCGAGAGTGCGGCACAATCCTGAGAGGGCATAAGAGGTAGCCAAAGTGTCGGCACCTGCAAATTTGCGGTCACTCAGGAGGATAGCACGGTCAGCACCCATAGCGAATGCCTCACGCAGGATAACGTCGGCCTGGGGAGGACCCATCGAAATAACAGTCACATGAGCACCACACTCGTCCTTGAGACGGAGAGCGAGTTCGAGACCGCCCTTGTCGTCAGGGTTCATAATGCTAGGTACTCCATCACGAATCAAGGTGCCCTTTACGGGGTCGATCTTGATTTCAGTGGTATCGGGAACTTGTTTTACGCAAACTATAATATTCATATCTTGTGTCCTCCTTTATTATTTAAATAAATGACCAGCAATTACCATGCGCTGAACCTCAGATGTACCCTCATAAATCTCGGTAATCTTAGCGTCGCGCATCATGCGTTCTACAGGATACTCACGAGTGTAGCCATAGCCGCCATGGAACTGAACGGCCTTGGTGGTAACTTCCATAGCAGTCTCGGCAGCAAAGAGCTTAGCCATAGCAGCATCGGCACTGTAAGGAATGCCCATGTCCTTCTTCCAAGCAGCGCTGCGCACGAGCAAGCGGGCAGCCTCAACCTTAGTCTTGAGGTCGGCCATCTGGAACTGGGTGTTTTGGAACTTGGCGATAGCACGACCAAACTGCTTGCGCTCCTTGGTGTACTTAACAGTCTCGTCCATAGCGCCCTGAGCGATACCTAGCGCCTGTGAAGCGATACCAATGCGACCGCCGTCGAGGGTCTTCATTGCAATGCCAAATCCCTTGCCCTCGGCACCGAGCAGGTTCTCTTTGGGAACTTCGCAATTCTCGAAAATGAGCTCGCAGGTAGCACTACCGCGAATACCCATCTTCAACTCCTTCTTGCCGATAGAGAAGCCAGGCATACCACGCTCAACGATGAATGCCGAAATACCCTTAGTGCCCTTTGACTTGTCGGTCATAGCCATAACGATGAATACGTTGGCATAAGAAGCATTGGTGATGAAAATCTTAGAGCCGTTGAGAATCCACTTGTCGCCAGCGTCGACGGCTGTGGTCTGCTGCATAGCTGCATCGGTACCGGCATTAGGCTCAGTAAGACCAAAGGCGCCAATCCACTCGCCCGAAGCGAGCTTAGGAAGGTATTTCATCTTCTGCTCCTCGGTTCCGTGCTCCATGATGGGAGCAACGCAGAGCGAAGTGTGAGCCGAGAGAACTACACCAGTAGTGGCGCAAACTCTCGAGAGCTCCTCAACTGCCATGATGTACATCTGAACAGTGCCACCAGCACCGCCGTACTGCTTGGGCACGGGAATTCCCATCATGCCCAGCTTACCCATTTTCTCAACAGTTTCGATGGGGAAGCGTTCCTGCTCGTCGACTTCGGCTGCCAGAGGTTTAACCTCTTTCTCGGCAAACTCGCGAACCATCTGCAGGAACAGTTGTTCTGTCTTTGAATAGCTAAAATCCATATATGTTTTTTAGTTTTTAGTTCTTAGTTTTTTAGTATTTATAGAAACCTTCGCCGGTCTTGCGGCCCAAGAGGCCAGCACGAACCATCTTTCTCAATAGTGGGTGAGGACGATACTTTGGATCGCCAAACTCATTGTAGAGCACCTCCATGATAGCGAGGTTAACGTCGTTACCAATGAGGTCGGCGAGTGCCAATGGGCCCATTGGATGGTTAGCGCCCAGCATCATGCACTTGTCGATGTCCTCGGCACTTGCAATACCGTCGGCGAGAATGCCAACTGCCTCGTTAATCATTGGGATAAGGATGCGGTTAACCACAAAGCCAGGAGCCTCGTTCACGGGCACTGGAGTCTTGCCAATCTCGGTAGCGAGGTCGATAATGCATTTAGCAGTCTCGTCGCTAGTGAGCTGGCCACGGATTACCTCAACGAGAGCCATGCGGTCGGCTGGGTTGAAGAAGTGGCAGCCAATGAACTGTGCGGGACGGCTTGTGCAAGCAGCAATCTCGGTGATAGAGAGTGACGAGGAGTTGGTAGCGAAGATAGTCTCGGGCTTGCAAATCTTGTCAAGCTCCATGAAGACGTCCTTCTTCAACTGCATGTTCTCAACAGCAGCCTCAATTACGAGGTCGGCATCGGCAAATGTAGCGTAGTCGGTAGTTGTGGTGATGTTTGCCAGGATAGCATCCATCTTCTCTTGAGTGATTTTACCTTTCTCTACGAGTTTGTTATAACCCTTAGAGATTGAAGCCATAGCCTTCTCAAGGCTGGCATCGGTGCGGCTCTTCATGACTACAGGCATCTTAGCGGCAAACGCCTTAACAATACCCTTAGCCATTGTTCCGGTTCCAATTACACAAATTTTCATAGTAAAGTGAGTTATTTAATGATTATTGAATTTATTTTCCTTCAAAAGTAGCCTTACGCTTATTGAGGAATGCGTCCATACCCTCTTTTTGATCGGCAGTTGCGAAGCACTTGCCAAAGAGCTTGCTCTCGAGCTCAAGAGCTTCGGGAGCATTGAGGTCGTAGTTCTCGTTGATGCTCAGCTTGGCTAAGCAGATTGCCACAGGAGCGCAAGTAAGCATCTTCTTTGCCATCTCAATAGCTGCAGGCATAAGCTCTTCGGGCTCGTGGATTGAGTTGACCAAACCAATGCGCAGCGCTTCGTCGGCGCGAATCACCTTGCCAGTATAGATCATCTCCTTGGCATAGCCCTGACCAATGAGCTTGGGCAGGCGGTAAGTGCCTGAGAATCCTGGTATGATACCAAGACCAACTTCGGGTTGACCAAACTTAGCCTTTACCGATGCTATGCGGATGTCGCAAGCCATAGCGAGCTCGCAGCCCCCACCCAGTGCAAAGCCGTTGATAGCGGCAATCACGGGAATTGGCAACACCTCTATCTTGCGGAACACCGCAGCACCGAGTTTGCCAAACTCATAGCCCTCTTGCTCATCGAGATGTGCCATCTCGCTGATGTCGGCACCAGCAACAAACGACTTCTCGCCATCGCCAGTGATGATGAGCACGCGAACTGCAGGGTCGATGCTGTCAACAAAGTTGTCAAGCTCACCCAAGATAGTTGAGTTGAGCGCGTTGAGCGACTTGGGCGCCGAGATTTTGAGGATGGTTATGCCACCATCTATTCTCTCAATCTTCAGGAAATTGTAATCCATAATAGTTGTGGATTAGATATCCATTGGTTTGAGGTTAGGATCGATGATGAGAGTAGCTCCAGTAGCCTCCTGTACCTGCTCAACAGTGAACTCGGGGTGGAGCTCACGCAGCACGATTCCCTCGGGGGTGATGTCCATAACACCCATCTCGGTGATAATCATGTTAACCTGGCCAGCTGCAGTGAGTGGCAGAGTGCACTCCTTCAAGATTTTGTGGTTGCCCTTCTGGGTGTGCTCCATAGTGAGGATTACACGTTTGGCACCTACTACGAGGTCCATAGCGCCGCCCATACCGGGAGCCATCTTGCCAGGAATAATCCAGTTGGCAAGGTTACCCTTCTCGTCAACCTGCAGAGCACCCAGGAACGACACGTTAACGTGGCCACCACGGATGATGGCAAACGAAGTAGCTGAGTCGAAAGTGCAAGCGCCTGGCTCCAGAGTGATGTAGCCGCCACCAGCGTTAATTAAGTTCTTGTCTTCCTCACCCTCGGCAGGAGTTGGGCCCATGCCCATAGCGCCGTTCTCGGTTTGCAGAGTAACCTCTACACCTTCGGGCAAGTAGTTAGGAATTAATGTTGGGATACCAATACCCAAGTTCACTACGTCACCGTCGTGCAACTCCTTGGCAGCACGCTTAGCGATGACCTCTCTCATTTGATACTTATCCATAGTAATTACGGTTTATGATATTAATATTATTGTGTTTATTGTTCTCTCTTATTTCATACCGCGCTTTACCATCTCCTGGACTACAAACGAAGCCACGTCGTCGGCATAGGTGTTCATGCCAAAGCCGGCGTCGAAGCCCAGCTCCTTGGCGAGCTCGTGAGTGACACGGGCACCACCACAGCAGCAAATCATCTTGTCGCGTAAGCCCTCGGCCTCCATGAGCTCGATGAAGTTAGTCATGTTGTGGATGTGCACGTCCTTCTGTGTCACGGTCTGAGACACGAGCAAGGCATCGGCATGCAACTCAATGCCACGCGCAATAAACTCCTCGTTGGGCACTTGCGAACCCAGATTGTAGGCCTCAATCATCTCGTAACGCTCAAGGCCATAGTGCCCTGCGTAGCCTTTCATGTTCATAATGGCGTCGATACCCACGGTGTGGGCGTCGGTACCAGTCGAGGCACCCACAATCACAATCTTACGGCCGATGTTCTCCTTGATGTACTCATCGGTCTCATACATGTCCATTGTGGTAGACTCAACCTTGGGAACATAGATAGTAGTATAGTCTACAGTGTGGGTGCAGCTGCCATAGCAGTTGAAGAAAGTAAAGCCAGGTGTCAGTTCCTGATAGAAGACAACACTGGGGTTCTCAAGGCCCATCTTACGCAGCATCTGCTTAGCGGCCTCTACAGCCTCGGCACCACATGGTACTGGCAGGGTGAAACTGAGCTGCACCTTGCCATCGTTCATGGTGTCGCCATAGGGTTTTATCTTCGATAAGTCTAAGGTTTTGTCAAAATCCTTAGCTTCCATTGAATATAGTCCTTCGCTCATATCTTGTGTCTCCTATTTTTTAACGTTTGCCTTTCATCAGTTCAATAAATGGGTTCAGGTAATTGGCGCCCTTCATAGTCACGCCAGCCAGACCCTTACCACCATTCTTAGGACGCTTAACGTCGCCAAAGATACCTTTCTCGAGGGCTGTAAAGAGTCCCTCCTTGGTAATGTCCTCGAGCAACTTAATGGTGTTGCCCAGCACTTCTTTCACGCGGTTGCGGCAGATGCCGTCCTCCTTGAACTCCATCTCGTCGCCAATGCTCTTCATATTGTTGAAGATATACTTGGCATTCTCGATAGAGAGGTAACGGTCGCTCATGAATGGAGTGTGGATAGCCTCGGTGGGCATACCCAACAGCTGGATACCCTGATGGGTCCAGATACCAATCATATTGAACAGCGCATCCTGGATGTGACCACGGAAGATGTTACCTGTCATAAACTTGGTGGGAGGCATATACTTGAGAGTTGCCTTAGGGAAGATTTCGCGAGTCATCTGCGCCTGTGCGAGCTCAAGCAGGAAGCCGTTCTCAAGCATGGGGTCCATCTCGAAAGCGTGTCCTAGTCCCATTTGCTCCTCGGGCAGACCAGCCATGAGGGCGAGTTGCTCGTTGATGAGGTCGCTGGCAAGCACGGTGTGGGCTGCCTCAACAGCATCGGCAGTGGTGAGGTAGTTATCCTCGCCTGTGTTGATGATTACGCCGGCAAAACCGTTGATGATACGGCTCATATACTGGTCGATGAGTGTGCGCTGCATATTGATGTCGCGGAAGAGGATACCATAGAGCGCGTCGTTGAGCATCACGTCAAGGCCCTCAAAGGCACCCATAATGGCAATCTCGGGCATACACAATCCTGAGCAGTAGTTACACAGGCGAATGTAGCGGCCTTGCTCCTCTCCTACCTCGTCGAGAGCTTTGCGCATGATGCGGAAGTTCTCCTGGGTAGCAAAAGTACCGCCGAAGCCCTCGGTGGTTGCTCCATAAGGCACATAGTCGAGCAAGCTCTGACCTGTGGTACGAATTACTGCAATTACATCGGCACCTTGACGGGCACCAGCCTGGGCCTGCACCACGTCCTCATAGATGTTACCAGTAGCAACAATGATGTAAAGGTAGGGCTTGGGGCCCTCGCCTATTGTATCGAGATAGTGCTCGCGGCGGGCACGGCGGGCACGGATGCGTGCCATGCTATCGTCGATTACTGGTTGCAGCACATCGGCAATCTGTTTGGGGTCGGTAGTCACCACCTTGGTGATGTCGAGTTCCTCGGCAGCCACCTTTTCGGCAATCTGTTGTGGAGTGAGGCCAGTCTGAATCATGGCGTTAGCAATGAAGAACAAAGCTCCCTCGCTCAGCACGCCCTTATCTTTGAGTGCCTCGACCACAACGTTGGGCAATGGCACATCGTTGTCGTCCACTCCATCGATGCCCATCAGTCGGCACAGAGTGCGCTCCACAGCCACTGTGGTGTATTGCTCCACAAACGTCTGCACGTCTTGCGCAATACCCTTAGCCAACCCTCGGGCATATTCCACTTTCTGGAAATCTAATCCTAATTTACTCTTCTGCATATCACATTATATTATTTATATAGTATTTATTTTTTGTTTAGGCTCGTCTAGTTCTTTTCTCGCCAGATTGATCCACTCGGCATCGATACCCAAGCTTTGAGCAATAGTGAGAGCCTCGTGAGGCACTTCACCGCCCGCGACCTCAACCAGGGAGTAGTTCATTGCGCCGTTGTCAAAGCCATTTACACGCAGGCAATGGGCAGTTCCCGGCTCTATATCGTAGTGCGTTGTCATGATGAGGCTCATGTGCTTAGTCGAAAGCACTTTGAGCAGTGCCTGCACCAATGCTGTACCCTCGGTGGGGTTGGTTGTGCGTGCTGGCTCGTCGATCAACGCCAATAATCTTCTATTTTGTCGTGATGCTTGAATTACAGCATCAATGTTCTTCATCTCGGCAGCAAACGAAGAAAGACCTTTCTCTATCGATTGCTCGTCGCCGATGCAGAAGTATATCTCATCTTTAATTGCAATGCTCGCCTCACTCGCTGGAATGCCAAATCCAAACTGGAATAGCAGTTGGCACAAGGTGAGAGTCTTGAGCACTACTGTCTTGCCGCCCATGTTGGCACCGGTAATGAGTGTGGGCCGGTCGGCAAAACTTATGTCTACAGGCTGGAATTGCCTGCCTGCACGGTTGAGGGCATCTTTCACCTGTGGGTGGAACATCGCCCTGTAGTTGCTTAAGCCATCGTTCGAGATTGAGGGGAAACACAGTTCCAAATCCACAACCTGACGAGCTTTGGCAACGCCAATGTCAACCTTGGCAAGTGCTATTAGAGCACGCTCGATGTCATCGACATGAGAGTGCAGCTTGCGTGTGAGGTCTATCCTCACTTCCTCCTCTCTCTCAGCAGCCTCGAGGAGTAACTCGTCCTGCTTGTCGGGATTTTTGCGCATCGCGATGCGCAAGTCCTTGAGCTGCTCACAGTAGCTGTCGTAGATGTAGAACGACGCTATCTTCATGCCGTCGGGGTCGAGGATGGTTATCACCTCGTCGAGCGACGGAATCTCGACAGCCGAATCGAGATTATGATTCTTGAGCAATTTCGCCACCTCGGTCGAGAGAATAGCAAGATGCTTGATCTCAAAGAGCTCAATATCATCGAGAGTGGACTGCTGACGCAAGTTCTTTACTGTGGTGCGAATGTCCTTCACGCCCTGCAACCTAAACAGCAGTGTGTTGAGGAATGAAGGCTCAATGGAACGCACAAAGTCGACAAACTGGCGCAACACGTCATAGGAAGCCTCAATCTCGGCCTCGCAGGTCATCATCTCGGTGTCGAGAAGCCAGCGACGCGCAAAACCCGACTGCAAGTCCAGCCCATCGAGCATGAACCGCAGAGCGCAAGGAGATTCTATGACGTTCTTTAATTGCATTAGTTTTTTAATAAATCGTAAACAGGCAAGTTTATGGCCTGTGATAGTCGGTCGCAGAGCGCCTCGCTGTCGAGCACGTAGCCCGTGGGCGACGTGGGATTGACTGTAACGGCAATGAGTTTACTCTTTTGCAACACTCTGATGGTTCCTCCCACTTTCTCGAACAACCTAAGCTGCTGGGGCGAGACAAAAATCTTGGTAAAATCCCTAACCACCAGTTCCACTTGGCGCAGCTGCTTGTTTTTGCGCACCTTCTCGAGGAAGGAGTCGACTAGCGCTCCTGCTACATAAAGAGTGGCACAACGGTCCATGCCGTGAAACTCCACCTGCTGCGATAGCGAAGTAACCGCTTCCATCTCATGCAACTGGCCGTCGATGTCAATCCACCACATACCGCTTTCAAGAGGGCTCAGCAGCGCAATGTTGCTCTCACTTGTCATACCTATATTAATAAGGTCGACCACAAAAGCTGTGCGCTGCACCAGCTGGTTCATGTTAATAGAATAGGCAGCACCAGTGGCAAGTATCATCGACTGGCTAACGGCAGGTGACGCGAGACTTAATCTTGACAATGCACCGTCGATTATCGCCAAGTCGATGCCGTGGCGGCGAGTGTCGCGCATCCAACGCTGCAGACCAGAGGTCGACGAGGGACCAGAAAGCAAAATCTTGCCTTGAGTAAGTGCCTTTGCCGTGACTACACGTCCCAGACTTGTGCTCTCGTCGCTCACATCGATGAGCTCCGACACCAGTCGCCGTTGACGGTAGTGTGCCTCGCTAGTACCAAAGTACATACCTTCGCGCAGAACTATCTCGGGCTTCTGGGTGCGTGTCACTTGGTCGGTAGTCTCTCCGTCAATGCCTATTGATGTTACTGCTACACGCTTGCGCTCTAAAGGGAGTCGTGCAAGTACATACTTGAGACATTCGGTCTTGCCAGTGTTCTTTTGAAGCCCCACAATTGAGAGGCTATCGCAATTCAATATGTCATTGATGAAAGGCACCGCCAGCACTATCGTCCGCCTCAGGATGGTGATGGACTGCATGGTCCATCACCATCGCTGTGCGGAACTACTAACTACAAACTATTTTCTTTTCTCGTTGCGCTCGTGACGCTTCAGAGCCTTTGGCTCGATGTTCATGCGCTCACCCTCAAGCAGCGAGATAACGCCGTCGACAGCCTTGTCGGCAGCAACCTGTTCCTGCTTGCGTGCCGCCTGGCACTCGGGGCAGTTGCACTCGCTGTGATACTCAGTGGGTTCGGTGTAGGTGGTGATTACGCCCTCAAAGTTGCGCAACACTACCCTGCCAGGAGCTTGAGAAATCACATACTGGGGCATAACTGGAGTCTTGCCACCGCCACCAGGAGCGTCGACAACGAAGGTTGGAACGCAGTAGCCTGAAGTGTGGCCACGCAGACCCTCGATAATCTCGATACCCTTCGACACTGGAGTGCGGAAGTGCTCCAATCCCATCGAGAGGTCGCACTGGTAGATGTAGTAAGGACGTACGCGAATCTTCACGAGGCCTTGTACCAAGTGCTTCATCACGTGAACGCAATCGTTCACGCCACGCAGCAACACGCTCTGGTTACCCAGGGGAACACCGGCATTGGCGAGCATCTCGCAAGCGCGAGTCGACTCTTCGGTAATCTCGTTGGGGTGGTTGAAGTGAGTGTTGAGCCAAATGGGATGATACTTCTTGAGCATGTCGCACAACTCGGGAGTGATGCGCTGTGGGCACACCACTGGAGTGCGTGTTCCCAAGCGGATAATCTCCACGTGAGGAATTGCACGCAGGCGAGAGATGATGTACTCAAGTTTCTTGTCGGTAACCATAAGAGCGTCACCACCTGAGAGCAGCACGTCGCGAACTGTTGGAGTGTTCTCGATATACTCGATAGCCTTCTCAATGCGGTCGGCACCACATTCGGCGTCGGTCTGTCCAGCAAAACGGCGACGAGTGCAATGACGGCAGTACATCGAGCACATATCGGTGATAAGGAACAGCACGCGATCGGGATAGCGGTGGGTCAAGCCAGGAGTTGGTGAGTCCTCGTCCTCATGCAATGGGTCGAGAAGGTCGGCAGCAGCCTGATGGGTTTCAAGGCCAGTAGGGATACACTGCTTGCGCACTGGATCGTTAGGGTCATCAGGGTTAATGAGGCTCAGGTAGTAAGGAGTGATAGCCATGCGCAAGGTCGAGAGGGTCTTCTTTACGCCCTCTTCCTCCTCGGCGGTAAGACTAACATACTTCTTCAAGTCCTCAAGAGTCTCGATGCGGTTTTTCACCTGCCATTTCCAGTCGTTCCACTGCTCGTCGGTAACCTCGGGGAAAAGTTGTTTTCTTCTTGATTCTGCCATGATAAATAATTACATGAGTTTTAAGCTATAGAGGCGCACATTGTGGCACGCCTCTACAGCCATAATTCTAATTAAGCGTAAAGTTCCTCAAAAATCTTGCGCAACTCGGGGCATTCACGCAGCTCTTGGAGTGTGAACTCAGCATGGCCCTTGGTGTAGCCATTACCAATAATCATGTTGGTGTCGGCGCCAATACCCTCGGCACCAAGAGCAGCCTTGGTGAAGCTGGTTGCCATCGAGAAGAAGTAAACGATTCCGTCGTCATGGGTGCAGAGCACAGCTGTCATCTCGCAGTCGGGAACGTTAACGCAGTTGATAGTAACATCGGCCATCTTGCCATCGGTGAGCTTGCTAACGAGCTCATAAACCTGAACTGGAGTCATTCCGGCAACGCTCTCTACAACGTCGCAGAAGCCCAGATCCTTAATGCGCTTGGTTGATTTGGGGCTGTTGGCGAGACCAATCACCTTACCGGTAACGCCAACGCGCTTCTTAGCCTCGTAGCAGCAAAGCATACCGCTCTTGCCACCAGCGCCAAGCACAACTACGTTCTGGCCATACTGGCACAACTTAGCTGTTTGAGCTGGAGCACCAGCAACGTCGAGTGCGCTCAAAGCGAGTTTCTCGGGCATGTCATCGGGAATTTTAGCATAGATACCGC